>Ga0164290_1001757_pt1 | contig 24099 bp, 22 predicted proteins | sample Micstemetagenome_FD_108782 | JGI IMG/M metagenome (GOLD analysis project Ga0164290, IMG submission 108782) | Contaminated culture microbial community from soil near Moab, Utah, USA - Microcoleus steenstrupii SON62 (Illumina Assembly) | ecosystem: Environmental > Terrestrial > Soil > Soil crust...
ACAAAAGGAGGCTACATTCTGCACTAAACTATCTCAGCCCGGCCGATTTTGAGCTTAAAGGACAAAAAGTGGCGTAGAGCGAGCTACGCCACTTCTGTGTCCAAAAAGCGAGGGGCATATCAAAAAGCCTGAGAGTCTGTGGCTCCCAGGCTTTCTCTGGACTGTGTCGGTCCGCGTCAGACTACTACCAATTACTTGGTCGGTGGCTTGACGTAGACATAAAACCGGGCGATGCATGGCATCGCCCCTACGGACTGCTGTCTACGGACGGTAGTTCGTTACTGTATCAGCTCCATTGCCACCGCGCCGAGCACGATAAGCATGATGCCGATGGCACGAACCACATTGAGTTTTTCCTTCAGGAATGTGAGCGCGAAAACATACATCACCAGCGGGTAGCCGGCGGTCATCGTAATCACATAACCAGCGGTCGAGTTGGTGAGCGCCAGAATGTAAGCGATATTACCGGCGGTGACTCCGGCTGCGGAGAGCCAGGAGAATTTCCAGGCTCCGGGCGTGCGGAATGCTGTCTGGTAGCCGTACTTCCTGAAGAAAATCAGGATGAAGACGACCAGCGCAGTTTTCCAGCAAGCCTGCATGAAGTATGTTTCGAACGGACGCCCAAATTCCAGAGCGCGCTTTTCGAAGATGCCGAGCAATCCCCAAAGCAGCGTCGAAAGAACGACGCAGAAGATGAGCACGTATTTGTCGTGCTTGCTCAGTTTCTTTTGTTCTTCTCCACCGGACCAACCGATTAACGCCACGCCAATGCTGACGAGCGCTGCGGCGGCCAGTGCGGAGAATTTGAACGGTTCGCCCGTGAGCGGCGTCGAGAGGAGTTGTCCGATGATCGGATAGCCGGCTGTGATGCCCAAAACCCAGGATGCCTGAGTTTTGCTCATCGCATAATAGTAGGCGAGAAATGCCACCATCGCCGCCACCGCATTCAGACCTTCCCACATGATGACGCCCGTGCTGATGTGCCAGTCCGGATAAATCCAGGGCAAGGACACACCAAGCACGAGCGCAACCACTGCAAGAAAGAGGTGGAAGGTAACGAACACCGCACGCGGCGCCGCCGACTCCACCGCCTTCTTGTCGAATATGCCCGCCACGCCCCAGGCCATCAGGGTAAGAGCGATCCAGGCGTAAGTCATTCAGAATTCCTTCTGGTCAGGCTTCAGGCGCTTTTGTCGCCCTTGTTGTCCCTGTCCACTGATGCGGCATTCGCGGACGTTGTGTCCGTGCCGTTTACGGTTCCATCGATGACGGAAGGGTCGTTTGCTGAAGCGTCATTGCCAGCGACGTTACCGGTCGCTGCACTGTACTTCGCCGAGTCTGCCTGTGTCGGGGCGATGGTGTCAACGTGTTCGACAACAAGCGCCTGACCTTGCGGCCCTGCCAGCGTGTCATCCGTTTTCACCACAGGTGTTTTCACAACCTGATTGTCCCCCTTGCCGCCGGCATCGTCTTTCGACGTCCCTTGTATTTTTTTGCTGCGCGTCACCGCATACTCTATAACCTTGTTCATCTCGGCGGCAACCAGGAGAACAAGACTCGAGAGCCAGAACCAGAACATCAGCGCCATCACGCCGCCCAGCGAGCCGTAGATACGGTTGTAGGAGGCGAACGTCAGCACGTACTCGCGGAAGAGCAACGTGGCTGCCAGGAAGACGATGGTGCCGAAAACGCTGCCCGGCGTCACCCAGCGCCCGCGCTGGTGAGATGCCGGTCCCATGCGGAAAATCAGAGCCATGCTGCCCATCACCGTTGCGGGCACGACTATCCACTTCACGATGGTCGCATAGTAGGCGATGTCACCGGTGAGGTGAAACAGCCTCATAATCTGCGGCCAGGCGAGCAAAACGATAAGTGCGATGAGCCCAATCGCCATCTGAATGATGGTGATGAGAATCGCCCACAATCGCATGTGCCAGTACGGGCGCGTTTCCCGCACACCATAGATCTTGTTGAGAGCATCCATGATGTCGACGAAAACGGCGGACGCCATCCAGAGCAGCACGATGATGCTGATAGAAACCAGCCCGATGGGCGGTTGTTCCTGGATGTGCGCTATTTGATCGGTGATGACATTGGCTATGTCAGGGGGGAAGAGTGTCAGGAGAAACTCTCTCACCTGGTCGGGCGTGAGATTGCCGATGCCCAGGCCATCACCTGCTCCCGAGAGATTCGGGAGCAGGTAGATGAAGGCAGTCAGCGCGAGGATAAGGAAGGGAACCGACGCCATCATTGAGCTGAAGGCGATTGCCGAAGTGCGCGTGAGCACCTCGTGGCGGATGATGTTGCGCCAGGTTTCGGCGAACAGTTCCCTCACGGTCAGTTTACCTCTCACCTCGGGCAGTTTCATTCATTTGTCCTCCGTCCCGCCTGTTGCGTTGGCAACCTTGGCGGTATCGGCGGCGAGGTAACGAGCACCCCACAGCCAGAGAACACCGGAAAGCAGGATGGCGCCGGACACCACGAGGAAGGCGGTGTTCATGCTGCCGGTCTTGTCTGCCACCGCGCCAATCACCATCGGTGATATCACGTCGCCGAGGGCGTGAATGATCAGGATGTTGAGTGCGAACGCGGAAGCGCGCATCGCGGGATGCGTGACGTTGGCGAGAATGGTGTTGGACGGACCGGTGCTGACGAAGAGGCAGAAGCAGGCGCCGAAGATGAGACCCCACGCATACGGGAACGGCGTGTAGAGCGCTGCGATCCAGAGCGGGAAGCCCACCAGCATCGCTGCTGCCGACACCTGGAAGTACGCGCCCTGGAAGCGGTCGCGCAGCTTGTCGGCGATCCAGCCACCGAAGAGAGTGCCGCCGATACCGGCAACGACGAGGATGCCGCCGAAGATCAAGTTGACCTGGGCGAGGTTTTCGACGCCGCGGTATTCGTGGATGTAGGACGGAATCCAGAACGAGATGCCGCCCATGGCGAAGGTCATCGCCGCCATGCCGAGCGTGTCGAAGCGGAAGGACGGAATCTTGAGGATGCCGATGTAGTCCTTCATGGACATCTTCTTCTTCGACTGCTGGACGAGATTGTCAGCGCCGCCGCGGACGGGCTCCTTCATGAAGAAGCACCAGATGCCGAGAATAATGCCCGGCGGAACTACCAGGTAGAACGCCCATTCCCAGCCCAGATGCGCGGCGACCTGTCCACCGAGGATAAATCCGAGGGCAGCGCCGATCGGGATAGCCAGGTAGAAGAACGCCATCACCTTGCCGCGCACATTGAGCGGGAAGATGTCGGAGAGCATCGCGGGCGCGATGGGACCATACGCCGCCTCACCGATGCCGACGAAGCATCGCGTCAGAAGCAGCACGCCGAATGTCATCGCCAGCCCGGAGCCGCCTGATGCGAGACTCCAGAGGATGACGCCGAAGGCGATGATCCACCAGCGCTTGAGATTGAGGGCGCCGAAGATGGGAGCGGAGATCATGTAGGTGACCATGAACGCCATAGCCAGAAGGCCGATCATGGCGTTTTCCGGATGCCCACCGAGGAAGCCGCCGAAGAAGTTCAGCAGCCCCTGCACGAAAGGACCGGGATCAGCGCCCTGTCCAAAGAATTCTTCTCTGATATTGGGCACCACGGCAGCCAGCACTTGCCGGTCAATCCAGTTGAAGAGATTGATGGCAAGGAGCAGCCAGAGTGCACCTTTCGCTCCGGGCGCGGCATTGGCAAAAATGCCGCCGGGCGCGGAGCCTTGTTTTTGATCAGACATGTGAGGAGTCCTTAGGGTGAAAAACTCGAGCAGCGCCTGTAGGGGCGACGCCATGCGTCGACCGGTTTTCTGAGATGACAATGCCGGGCATCGTTGTCTCGGAATTTCTACAGGTTTGCTGCTCAAGTTTGTTTCAACTACCCGTTTGAACACGGCTCGTGCCCGCATTATTGCGAGCAACCGATTTGGTGATTACTTCTTGAGCTGGCGCAATCCGCCCAGCTTGGGAGTTTTCACCGGTGTGCTTTTGCACGCCATGACAAACGCTTTGAAGAGCCGCCTGTTTGCTTCGAAATCGCGCTCCGGATGCCATTGCACGCCGACGACAAATCGTTTGGTGCGATGTTCGATCGCCTCGATTATGCCGTCAGCCGCATAGGCAGTTGCCTTCAGCCAGCGTCCCAGTTTGAGCACTGCCTGATGGTGGGAGCTGACCGTCTTAGCGACGACGGTGCTATAGATGGAGAACAGCTTGCTGTCCCGCATTACCTCGACAGGATGTTCAGCTCGCGGCTGTCCGTCTCCCGCTCGGTGCACGAGAGCCTTGCTCGCTCTCTGCGTACCGACTGCTTTTACCGCTTCAGCGAATCCGACTGGACCGCTTGCGAAGCGTCTGGCGAAATGCGAGGGTATGTCGACAATCAGAGAACCGCCCATCGCCAGATTGATGAGCTGGAGTCCGCCGCAAATCCCCAATACTGGGAGATTGCGCTTGATGGCTTCTTTGGCGAGCGCCAGGTCGAACTTGACTCTGTCCGGATGGAGCAGAGCCACAGTTTCGTCCTGTTCGCCGCCGTAAAGCTCCGGGTTGTAATCGCGCCCGCCGATGAGAAGAATGCCATCGAGCCGGTCCAGGATGCGCCGCATGGCAGCAGGTTTCGAAGGCGGAATCAGCACCGGAATGCCGCCCGCCTTCTCAACTGCTTCGTAGTACGCACGTGCGACGCGCACCTGCTCCGGCTTAGTGACATCCACATCGACGTTGAGGCCGACGATGGGTTTTGTCATAGCGAAGCCATATCCTCGATTACGTACATGATGCCGTCGACAGCCAGCGTCATGCGCGTGAAGTCGAGGCGATCGATGGTGTCTTTGGGCGTGTGATAGAGCGGGTAACGGAAGTTGGACGTGTCCGTCACCATCACACCGTCGTAGCCGTGCTGCCAGAACGCCCAGTGATCCGAGCGACCGGCATCTTTAGCGAAAGACGGCGCCGCTACCCCTTCTGAAGGCAGTCCCGCGTGCTTGCGGAATACCTCAACGCAACGGCGCACAAATGTGCGACCCTTGGCGTTGCCGACGAAAGCCAGGAAATTGGCGACAGTCGGATAGAACAGGTTGAACGGGCTCGGGTAATGCTGGGAGTTCGGCTCGGTCGAGTAAACGCCGAGCATCTCCAGTGAGAGCATGCCAACGATGTTTTCGTTGCGCTCACGGCAGCGTTTTGCATACGCGAAGCTGCCCATCTGGTCCCACGTTCCGCCTGGATGCTCTTCGTTGGCAAAAGCCACGAAGCGAATCGTGCGGTCAGGCGCGAGTGTGCCCGACCGGCGGCAGAAGACGCGGCACAGCTCCAGCATCGCAGCGACGCCGGTGCCGTTGTCGTCTGCTCCGGGCGTGTTGTTGACGGTGTCATAGTGAGCACCGACCACAACAATCTCATCCGGGCGCGTCTTGCCTTTGATTTCGACGATCAGATTCGGCATCACCTTGCCGTCAAACTCGATGTTCTGGCGCTCGACTTCGAGATTGAGTCCACGGAACTCACGCTCGATGTAGTCGATTGCTTTGAGCATGCCGGCGTAGTTGCCGATGCTGCGCTCGCCGATTTGAACAGCCAGTGTCTCGACGTGTTCGGTCAGGCGCGCGCGCAGCAATTCTTGCGGTTGCCCGAAGGCGGGCAGGCGACCCTGATAGCTCTGTCCCGGCATTTTTACGTACCGGTAAGCCAGAGGGTAAAGCAAGAACTTGAGAATGGTTTTCTTGAAGCTCATATTATTGTCTCCTCAAGTTTTTCACATTTCCGCACTTAAGGGAGGATATGAGGGGCTTCCTTCAGGAAGACACCCTCGACTTGGCGAGCGAAGCAGCGCTTGCGAATCGACTTGAGGTCGATAGCAGCGAGGTTGCTACGCAGCCTCAGGAGAGCGTCCCGGTTTTCAGCCGGGATGCGTTTGCCGCGCTCGAGAGCGTCCACCGTGGAAATGAACCCTTCGACGACGGCGTGCCATTTCTGGTCGAGATTGAGCGTGAACTCCATGGCGTGGAACCCGCGAATCATCGGCTGAGCGAGCATCAAGCCATCCTTCTCTTCGGGATGGACTGCATCGATGGACACGCACTTTCCGCCGCAGAAGATGTGGAAGAGCATGCGTAGCCATCGATTTTTCTTGATGATTTCCTCGCTGATGTCGATCGCGAAGATGTCCGATTTCTTGACGCCGAAATAGCGCGGCGGCAGGTCGACGGGGCATTCACCGAACTCAGTGAACGCGCCGTCCCACAGAGGTTCGCCCTGGAAGGCGACTGCATCGATCACGCCGGGAATGGCGCAGGAAGCACGGACAGCCATACCCACTGGCACGGGCTCGTTTGCCACGTGGAGCGGGTTTGTGCCGAGACCGATGTGATGCGCACCATTCTTGGTGAACACCACGTAGCCGCGTTCGGCACTGGCGACTGTCCAGTATTTGTCAGGCCACGTCTTGGCGACGGCGCTGACGAATGTCCCCAGTTTTTCGCTCGAGAAGACGCCGTTTTCCGGACGTGTTTGCTCGTAGCGATATTTCATGAGGAGCGCGAGAATCTGTCCGAGCTTTCCGGTCTTTGGCGTGAGCAAGCTGGAGAAGTCTGTCTGCAATGCGTGCGACAGAATCTGCGTGGCGTTAGCTCCGCTTGCCAGAAGTGCCGCGGGTATCGACCCGCCAGAGGCACCTCCGATGGTGGCAAAGTTTTTCAGTCCGGCAAGCTCAAGGGCAACGATCGCTCCGGCACCCGCCAGAACCGCTTTGCTCCCGCCGCTTCCGAAGACCACATTCAGCTCGCCCATTTCGCTGGTAAGCAGAACTTGGTCTGCTGCTTTTGGGCTTGTCATTTTATGAATCCCTAGTTTTGAGGCGTTGGGAAGTAGTAATGAAGACGACAGTTTGTCTCAGCACCAGGAGGCAACCGACTTTGTGCGCCAGGGGCGACGCCATGCGTCGCTTCCAAACCCGTAGGGGCGATGCCATGCATCGCCCGGTTCAAAGTGGGCGCATGCAATGCGCCCCTACAAAACTCACGTGAGCGCAACTCGGAACTATGAGATTCAAGAAAGGCGACGTGGTTGGTGGCCTTTCCTAAACTCACATCTGGTGGAAAAACAAACACTTCAAGTCACTTGTCGCGCATGCGCGCCGACAAAGAAATGAAAAACAGAAATCAGAAGTCAGATGGTCTTAAGGGGTTTAGCTATAGAACAGGAAAGAAACAGAAGTGCTCGGAGATTCTATAAAAAAGGGACTCTTGTATTCTTGACCTCATAAGCCTAAAAAGATCGAATGCTAATAAACACAGATCACACAGCTTTGGCAAAGCTAGTGCATCTTGTCATCTTTTGCGACGTTCGAAACTTGTGCGAAACCTTTTCCAGGCAAGGATCTTGCTCTTGCTGGCCAGGCGCTGCTAGATCTTGAGTAACTGAGCGAAGCAACTTAAGTCGGCCGTAATCAACGAACGTAAAGCAACTCATGAGGGTCGCTGTTCGCACATCAAAAAGTGGCCTTGCGAAAAATGCGCTAACTGGTTGGCAGTCGCAATGCGCTTCTTGGCATCCTTTCGGTTTTCCGTAGATGGAGCATCGCATGCGCCCTTGTTGCGCGTCTTCTCCAAAAAGAAGAGAAAACCGAGCCGGTTAGGACTCAGTTCTCTCTTATATTGCGTGCAAGCCAGCACTTGGGTGTAAAGCTTCTGATCGACTAATTTGTTTCTCTTAGTCGTATAAAAGTTCGCCTGGAATCCAGTCTAAATTGACTCTACTGGTGGTGCGCTCTGAAAGCGAGGAGCGCAAGCTTTCAAATTGCTTTGGTGTCCTTTCGCAGTCACAAATTTTGTTGTCGCAGCCCTTATCGTGTACTTCGTGGCGAACGTTTTCACTGCTTGTCGAATGTAACCTTACGCGTAGAATTGGTGCCACGTCTTGGTTTCCGCTTGGCGAGTAGCTTCTAGATTGCCCGTATTTAAGAAGGGTTTGAGGTAGATTCACGTTTGAGAAAATAGTAAGAAAGCGTCAGTGAAACCGAATTTGATACCAACAATTCAATGTATAACACAGTGTGAAGTGGGCGTGTTTATGTCAAGTACCGGCTCAGCGGCTAGACTTGCTTAATCAGATTCGACGTTCGCAAATAGAGTTGGCATCAAAAATATATGCGATGCAACATTTCGAATTTCCAAAGCTTTTCGGAAAACCGCATGAATAGCGGAATATTGCATTGTCGTTGCAACGTGAACTCGATTACATTTGCGAGCGATTTTGAGACACTTGAGTAACGTATTAGCTAAATCTACTCCGAAGTTTTGCACTTGCTTTGCTTTCTAAACGCTCATAATTCCCCGCCTGATTCAATCCGCGGGCCTAGTGGATATGCGATCGAAAGCGACGAATTTCTAACACTCAACGGCCCGACTTTTTGCTTTGTTCATCGCAGAAAGTTTTTCAATGTGATAGTTGCATCCTAATAGGTTGTGTTTCGCACAATCGCGCGGCTAACTCGCGCCAAAACTTATCACTAATAGTAGGAAGTGCTTTCGCCTAATTCTTCCCGTGTTTGGCTATAACTTCTAACTTGCAAGTTAAGTGTTATAATGGGGTTGTAAGAAATGTGCGAAAAAGAATAGAAAAACCGGCTGGTTTTTCGCTCGAGTTTGCAAATGGAATCCCGAAATGTTTGCGCTTGTGAGGCGCGAAAACCATGAATTCATACGTGATTGACGGAGTATTTACTCCAAGAGCCAGTGTCAGAAAAGGTGTCAGCGCATACACCTCTGTTCACCCTCAACAACTAGTGGTTGCTTGCCTGCAGGCGCTCAGGGCGCGGCAGCCTGAGGTTTTGCCGAAAGCAGAGACTGTATTCATTGGATGTGTCTCACAAGTGAATGATCAAGGCGCTAACATTGCGCGCAATGCAGTCTTAGCGGCTGACCTTGATTGGTCCGTCAGCGCATCGAGCGTCAACATGTGCTGTGGATCCGGTCTGCAAGCGGTAAACATAGCTTCCGCCTTGGTCGCATCAGGAACGAATTCTGTCGCAATCGGCGGTGGTGTTGAGAGTATGTCGCGAGTGAAGATGGCCAGCGACGGCGGCTACATGGACGGAAACAATGATATTTTGCGCAAGCAGTTGATACAGGTTCCTCAAGGGATCAGCGCTGATTACATTGCCGCATCTGACGGTTTTAGCCGTCAACAATTAGACGAATTCTCACTCATGTCACATCAGAAAGCAGCTGCTGCGGCTGAGAAAAACTATTTCGAATCTGCCTATGCATTCGTTAGAGACGAGAATGGAAACCCGCTTCTCACGCGCGATGATCACATCAGACCTGACACCTCTTTGGAGGGCTTGAGTCAGTTAAAGCCGGCATTTGCTGCTCTTGAAGAAGAGTTGTTGAAAGCAGGAGTGATAGGTGAAGGAAAGACAATTTCGCAAGTTGGTCCGTTCCACACGGCCGGTAATTCCAGTGGAATCGCTGATGGTGCGGCGGCTATCATTGTCGCTAACGACGACTTCATTGCGAAAACACAAGTAAAACCTCGTGCCCGCATCCTGAAAGTGGTGGCTCGAGGCAGCGACCCCATTGTCATGCTCAATGGTCCGTCTGCGTGTTGCAGTCAAGTTCTTACAGATTGCGGCATGTCAGCCAAAGACATCGATCTCTGGGAAATCAATGAAGCTTTTGCTGTTGTTCCTTTGCAAACCATTCGGACTTTGAATTTGGACCCAGACCGGGTGAACGTAAACGGAGGCGCGATTGCGCTCGGTCATCCGTTGGGAGCGACGGGTTCGATTTTGCTTGTTTCCCTGCTCACGGCTTTGGAAAAAGAGGACAAAAACGTCGGTTGCGTCACTCTCTGTGTTGCGGGTGGACAAAGTATTTCTGCCGTCATTGAAAGGGTTTAGTGTTTATGAGAGATTATCCTTCCGCATGAATAGACGTTCTGACTGTCCAATTACTTGTACGCTCGACCTGATCGGCGACAAATGGACACTTGTTGTTTTGCGCGACTTGCTATTTTTCAACAAGACGAAATTCGATGAGTTGCTTGAATCGCCTGAGAAAATATCAACTAGTGTTTTGACCGACCGCTTGCACAAGCTCGAACGCGCCGGGCTGATCGAGAAATCGCCATACAGCACGCACCGGCTCAGAATGAGCTATACGCCAACCGAAAGAGGTAGGACACTTACTCCAGTCTTGAACGAAATAGTCAAATGGGGACGTAGGAACTTGAAGGATACTGTGATTTTCGACAGGGATTCTGCGCAGTATGACGAAGAGTGAAGTTCGTATTATTGGGTGAGCGAACGAAACGCAAACAAGACACAGGCACTTATTGTCTATAATTTGTCTGCTATCTCAGCACGGTTCTAAAAACATGCAAAAAAAGTAAAAAAGTAACGTATGGGTTACTGTGAGATCTGCTCAATCGTATGTCATTTATTGACGTCATTACTGGCGGTACTCATAGGCATCCCGCGTGAGTTTTTACCTGATTCTTGCTTTGCGCGCTTCTGCTGTTTTGCTGTGCGCGTCTATGATTTGGTGGCTGCTCTGGGTCGACTTCCACCGCCTTGATCTTGTCGAAGCAACAGATTTCGCAAATAGTTGCTATGTCGCCGGAAAAATCGCGCAATCCGGCAACGTTCAGCTTCTTTACCCGTCGATGACGGCCACAAGCTATGTCGGAAGTTCGTTTCCAGCGATGGCTCACGATTTGCTTGGCGCACTGCCTGTGGGGTCATATCCCGTTTGGCAATACTCCCCACTGAATGCGTTTTTGTTTTCATACCTTTCTTACTTCAACGTTGATACTGCATTACTCATTTGGCAGATACTCAATGGAGCTGCCACTGTCGCTATTGCGGCGATGATGTCCAAGTCGTTTCGATTGAAAATCCTTGACGCATTTTTATTCTGTTTTTGCTTTGCGCCTTGGTTCATGATGATTAAGTTTGGGCAGCAGGGGCTGATTTTCGGAGTGCTGCCGTTGTGTCTTTCGTTTTGGTTTGCTCTGAGAAAGAGATCTGTTCTTTCGGGTTTGTGTTTGTCCATCACTTTTCTCAATCCGAAATACCTCATTATTGCCGGTCTTTTTGCTTCATTCGTGTATTGGCGGGATCGGAAAATTCTCCCTGGTCTTGCTTTGGGTGTTGTGTTTTGGATTGTGTTTCTTTTTCTCGCTACTCCACAGATATTGCTGCCGTGGCTTCACGGCCTTAAGCTCGCAGAGCTGTATTTCTTCGATCCGCATTTGGTGCATCGAACGTTTATATATACATCTCTGCCGGCACTCTCAATTTTGAATCTGCCGATTGAGTTTCGCGATGGAGCAAAAATTGTTTGTTATGGAGCTGCGGCAATTGTGGCGCTGGCAACACTGTTCGTCGGTGCGAGAGCGTGCAAGCGCTTGCAGAAACGCGAATTTTTCCTGTTGGCATTAACGCTGTCCTTCCTCGCAATGCCGGTGATTGAGCCACATTTGCTGTTCTACGATCTTTCGGGCGCGGCAATCGGGCTTTTGGGACTATGGGCGCTCAGCAAGCCGGAGATGCAGAAACTCGTGGGAGTCTCTGCAATGCTGTGGCTGACGATAACAGCCTATTTCTTGATTTTCGCATTTCAGCTATTGCAACCGCAGCCGCTCGTTTTTGTTCTCATTTTGAGCGGCGCGTATTTGCAGATTCTTCGCTACTTGATGCAGCAAATGCCTTCGATTGGCACTAACCTGTCCGCGCTGCCCGGAAAACCAGTGTCGCTCCCTTTTGAGACGCTCCCGGTGGGGGCAGAGCCGCAATCACCAGCGAGCCGTTAGGAAACAAGGCTAGTCGACATTTTGACACGTTGGTGCCACGTAGAATTTATATGAATTGCAGCAGCAGGTGGCGAGCTGAGGTAATTCAAATGGGTCGCGATTTTATAGAAGAGAAGGCTTATCGGTTGGCGCAGGATCTCGACAGGGGCGGCGGTGACCTTGTCGCCGAGAAACTTCGCCAGGACTCAATTCGTTTGCCTGAGCAGGACTTTGCTCGCCTGGTCAACTTGACGCAGAATTATGAACGCCCGGGACAGGGTGACGACTTGCAGACGCGTCAGACGCCCGGCGGAATTGCCGTCGACGTACAAAAGTATCTTGGGCGCGATCGCCACGGTAATGATGTAACCAGACCAATACCTGCTGGCGAGATTGTTTTCTCAGACATTTATGAAGACCAAGGGCGTGGTAGACGCGGTGGACACCACCATGACGGACATCGCGGCAATCAAGACGGCATCGATCCTAAGGATGTAGCCATCGGAGCGGTCATTGGTTTTGGAATTGGCAAGATCATCGAACATCAGAACGATAAGAGAGATGAACGCCGCCGCGACGAACGTCGACGCGATGATCGCCGATATCCTCATAGATAGATAAAGACTTGTGCGTCCCATTGCACCGGAATCTACCAGCGATTCCGGTGTTTTTTTGGCGGGATTGAAACGCCGCCAGGCCCAAGCGAGCAGACTTCCTTCGTGTTTTTCCCGCCGATGGTCACAGATCGGTCATCGAAAACTGGAAATATGAGCTCAACCGGCACAGACTGGAGTTAGCGCAATGAGTCATAGAATTGAGAGTCACGCCAGGGAACTGGCGGGAATGTTGGACAGCGGGCAAGGACAGCAAGTCGCGCAAATCATGCGGCAAGACATGGCTTCCATGAGCGAACGAGACTTCAATAAACTTGTACAGGCGACCAACCGTTATGAGAAAGACGGATGTGGAGACGACTTGATCACCACTTTGAGCAAGTATGGGAATGGAACCAGCGTGGACGTGGTCGTTAATCGGCTGGACCGGAACGGCAATCCCTTCCAGTACGCGGACACCGTGCGCGAGTGGGTAAAGCCTGCTCAGCGTGATTACGGACATCGCGACAACTCATATGGATGTCCGCCCCATGCGGAAACTGCGAACCATAGTCAAAGACCGTGGGAACGGGCGGGATATCACAGCTGGAACAACAGCAGAGACTACAACTACCGGGACAATTATCGCGACTACAACTACCGAGACTACAACCATCAGCCCTATCGTCATCAAGGCTTGCGACCCGAGGAAGTCATTCTTCCTTTGATCGGAATGGGCTTAACGGCCGCTTTTGCGTTTGGAAGAAACAATCATCATCATCAATTCCAACCGCGGCAACAGTTCTACCCGCAGTCCTACAATTTCGCGCCCAACTATTACAACACGGCTAACTACTACCATCCGAATCAATATCATCAACGCCGATACTTTTGAGGTTAATCGTGTTACTTCCTGTGGTGAATCGCTGATGGTTGCAGAGATTCGTACGCTTTCTCAAGAATCAGCTGATAGACTTCCAGGCGCAGACTCTGCTTCTCGCAGTGCTGTCTGTGTACGCTAAAGAGTCGAGATTCGAAACGATTACCTTGCTCTGCGTGAAGTTTTTCCTTTGCCAGAAGTTCGAAATGCTTTTCCGTCTGTTCGGCCAACTCTGCTTTCAGAAGCGGAAGTTGAGTCTTTATGCGCTTTTCCAATTTATGCCTTTCACTTGATCGCATGCGGGCAGCGTGCCGACCATCGATGTGTGCATATTCTTTTAGCGCATTACTTTCAAGTGCTTTGAAACGTTCGACAAGATTGGCTGTCCGCGAATCAGACTCAGTTGAAATTTCGCCAGAAACAAACTCCCAGATTGAGCGCAACAGCATGGTGTGGTCATCTTGCTCGCTAGCGACGAAAGCCGGCAGCGGAGCGAGAAACACGCTGAGATAGTAAAGTCGCCGTTCAACAGCTTGAAGGTGCGCGAGGAGAAAAACCATCTTGCGATTTTTCTTACGCATCGCAGCCGCCTGTTGTTCCAGGATGGTAGCCTTTTCAAGCTCTCTGAAAAAGAGCTTGACGGCAAGTTTTGCAGCGTGCGTGTCACCCCTCTGAATCTTCGCCAGTATTGCGGCTCTGTTATGTCGTGTCTGTTTACGCGCAAGAACTGCATTGTCTGTCAGGCAATTTGCGACTACGCCATTTTGCTCCACATGGATTTGTGCAGTTTCCACAAACTTTGCAAAACGAGCGTGCGCCAGCGCGACACTTGGTTGCCGCTCAAGCGCGTATTCGACTAGCTCGTCCAGCCACTCAATAACGCATTGCGTCAAGTCATTCATTGACATGATGGAAACCGCTCTGAGATGCGATTATTCCATTTTGCCATGAATTGCCGGACTGGTCCTCAGGGTAATTCCTGAAACCTGAACTAGTGTTGCGTAAGCTGAACGCAGATGCCGCCGATAACGATGAGTGCGATGCCCAAAAGACGGGTGGCGTTGAAACGTTCCTTCAGGAAGAAAATGGTGAAGCCGTACATCAGTAGTGGGTAGCAGCCCGTAATTGTGATTACGTAAGACGCGCTTGCCATGCCGAGAGCCGCGAGATAAGACCAACCACCGATTGCCAGAGTCAGGGTGGAGAGTCCGGTGAAAACCCAGGCTTGAGGCGCCCGTAGTTGCGGGCGTTTCTTCGCAATCAAGAAATAGAGGCAGAATGGTATCAATGTAGTGAGGTTCAAAACCAGTTCCACGAAGTACACCACCAGTGGTGGCGCCATGCCGACAGCAATTTTGTCGAACAGACCTTTGATGCCCCAGGTGAGAGTGGCAAGAACGACACAAACAGGAACAACGAACTTAGAAAACGAGTTCTGTAGAGGCTTTGATGGAGCTTTTATCGTTTGAACATTAAGATTGACTGTCTCCACCGGTCGCTCTAGAACGGCTACTGCGCCTCGATTTGAAGATGGAGGGCTGAAGGGGAATGGTTCGTTCCCAGCGGAGCGACGAAGTTTTTCTAAAGCAAGCCGTCTGTCATCCCCAGGGATCTTGCCTTCGTCTTTTTGATGTTTCTCACCAGTCAAGCCAACCGAGAAAACACCTGCGGCAATTAGTGCGCCACCGAACATTAGCCCAGGCACGAGCTTTTCGCCCAGGATGAACACTGCCAAGATCTGCGCTACAAGCGGATATCCAGCTGTAAAGCCGAGCACAAAACCAGCTTCAGCCCGTGACATAGCGGTCACATAGCTGATCATGCTGACGACGTAAAAAACCGCGCCGATTGCACAATAGTAGATTAGGGGACCACTCGCTTGCCAACCGGGGTGGAAAGCGTTCAACATCCAGAGGCAGAGCGGCACTTGGGGTAATTGGCACACTAACATTGCGAAAAGAACGTCGCGATTGGACGCGAAGTGCAAAGCCTTCTTGTCGAAAATTCCCCAGACGCCCCAGCAGGCAAGACAGATGAGCACGAGCCCGTTCAAGCCCCATTGGGCGAACGTGTTTGGCTCAAAAAGGCTGGTCAAGCCCGGAAATGGCATGGCGATCTTTGGAGGCTGCGGGTGTGCAAGTCATGCCAGGGTACCATTGAGTGCGTAATCAAGTGAAACTCTTAGGCTGTTTTTAGTAATTTGAATTACAGAAAGCTTCCGCCTTCCGCGCTAGCTGCTAATTAGACGCGGCTTAGCTCGGACCCTGTGTGCTTCTTGCGTCGCATGAAGTTTGAACTTGAATCTCTTCGTTTTGAACTGCGAGTACGACCTGTTCATATAGATTGCCGTCTGCTGTAGCGAAAAGAAGTGTTCCGTTGTCGGCTGTGTAGGCATGTGGACTGATTCTGTTTAATTGTGTCCAGAATCCTGCTTCGAAGCCGTGAGGTTCAATCTGATGTAGACCTGAATTACGGCTTACCGAGCAGGTCTTCGATGAACACTGTGTCGGTTACGCTGGTAACATCTGAGACTCTGGCGACTTGTCTGTATTTCGGAATTTGCCAGTACTTTTTGTCATCGGGAATCTGCTTGGTTGAGGTGGTGTTGAGGTATGCTCGCACTTTCATGCTATCTGAAAAGCGAGATTCTTCCCTGAGCGGAACACCGTCCATCGTTGGTAAGGTTTGCAGCTGCGAAAGCACCTTCACCAATTTCGGTGCGATTCGAATTTTGTCGGAAGTGTAGAGCGTATATGTCGCGAAAACCCGCTTGGTTCCGCCAGATACAAAGCCCACGCCACCGCCCTTGAATAGAAGCTTGTCTTCCATCGCTTTGTAGCACTTGGTTGTTTGGGACGCTATGACGGTTTTATTGGGATCTTTTGCTGGACCCCATTTGAACTTGGTCAGGTTCTCCCCGCCAATCTGCATTATTTGTGAAAAGCTATGCTCATACTTGTCCCACGGCAGTGTGCAAATGACCTTTTTCGCGTCAGAGAAAATCCAGACGTTGCCGGTATTCGCATCGGCAATCAATGTGTTGCCTGCTGAGGTGTTTTCAACGCGCAGTTTTTCGGGGAATACGTACACCAATTGATCGCCGTTAGCCTTGTGCCTTTGCGCTAAAAGCCAACCGCTTGAAGCCTGTGCCGGCGCGCTCTCTGCGCGGGGTGCTGATACGCTGCAAACAATTAGGGAAACGATAAAAAGCGGCAGGCGAAAACTGTTCAACTCTTGTACCTTGCAAGCGTAAGAGAAAATCATAACCCAAACCGAATTTCGCTGGGTCCTGAACACTTTCATTTGCACTTTTTTTAGCACTGGTAATTGGATGAAGAAGACATTTCATCTGTTTGCTGTTTTTCTGATATTTCTGCTGGTTTTGATGCCGCCTGTAATGCCAGGTTGAAGTCTAACAACCACGCGATTTAGATAGGTAATGCCCGCCTCTAGGCTCCTTTAACTGAAATGAGCAGTGCAAAATTTTGATCGCTGTGGCGAACCATCGAGGCCGAACCGTCGGGCATCGGTTTGGCTTTTACACAACCTGAGAAAGGACTTTCATGATCACCTTGATTGTGGATATGGCCAACGGCAGCGTGTCTGCAATGTTGGCGACGCTTGCGCTGTCGGCCTTTGGCATCCTTTGCATTGTCCTGGATGAAACGGATGAAACCAAAGATTGGATCGGCGTTTTTGCTTTCATGGGCATTTTGATTGGAATCTGCGCGATCATTGTCGGCAACGTCAATGGACTTACCGCTCGCGAAATTCAGTGGTACGCGTTCTGCGGACTATGCTTTTCGCCTTGCACGTATGGCATGTATCGGGTCTTCTATTTAGCCATACGGTTGCTGCGGCGCTTCTTCAATTGGCTGTTAAAAAACGGCAATAAGGAGTAAGTGAGATGGGACTGGCAATTGCCCCTCACATCTACGTGAACCTCCTGCCCACCCTTCTTTTCGTGTCCGCTGGAGTCGGACTATGCGCACTCCTGTGCATATATTCTGGCGAGCGCGAAATACTTAAGATCTGGAGCAAAAGCATGATGTTCATTGCGGTTGTCCTCGGGTCCGCTTGTGTGTTCCTCTTGCTCGTGCTGTTCAATCTGCTGAGCTGGACCGCCTTCCTGGGGTATCTGGTCTGCTTCGGGCCGGCCCTGTGGTCCGCGATCCGTGCTCTCACCAGTCCGTGGACAAGTGCAACAATCGGAAAGGAAACCTAGATGGAAACCTTGTTTTCAATCTTGATGGCGATCATTGCTTTGGTCGTCATCCTGTTCGGCGGTTTCTGGCTTGGTGTTGGCTTCATCGCTTTGATCAACTGGATTATCTTCAGCATCATCGATTGGTTCGACAAGCGGCGCAGCGGTCGGTAAGCGGAAAGGCGGTGGGCGGAGGGAGCAGTCATATGCTCGCTCCGCCTTCTTCTCTGTTTGAAAAACTCAAAAAAACGCCAGCATTTTTGCGAAAGAATGGCTAGACTGGGCATAATTGAAGAGAAATGTATAGTTTGCGAAAACATCGAAAGACTCCGAACTGTCAGCCGGTCAGCAGCCGGTTGGTTTTTGGGTTTTTTTCGCTTTCTATCGCTCTTAGTTTTCAAACCGCTGGTGCGAACGAAAGCGGTTTGCCGTTTGAACTGCCCAAGCGCGTTCCGTTTGTCATCCCCGACCCGACACCTCCGGCTAGCTCCGCGCCCAGTCCCGCTGCGGCTCCTGAAGCGCCTGCAGAACAAGCCGCTCCAAAAACGAGCAAGAAGCGAAAGGCGAGCAAGAAATCGTCTGCGCAAGAGAATTCGGACACGGTGCCAGAGGCGAGTTCTTCGGTGGCTAATTCCGCACCGGCAGCAAGCGAATCAGCACCGCCGGAGACTACGCCAACTGCGCCCACCACCGAGTCAGCGTCTTCAGAACCGGCTTCGGACGCTTCGTCTGTTACTCCTTCTTCTGGCAAACGCTTCTTGTTGCAGGGAAAAACCGAGCATGTAGACTTTAGATTGAACGAATTTGAAGGCTACAAGCAAGGCATGGCGGCGCTCGATAAACGCCATTACGCTGAGGCGGAAACGTTGTTTAGAGCGGCTGCTGCCAAACTCGACGACGGCTATGAAAAATATCGAGCCGAATGCAATTTTTTCGAAGCAAAGTGTTTGATGATGCAGGGGAAATTTGACCAGTCGCGGGCTCTTCTCAAATCGGCAATCGCTTTGTTCGATAAGCACGACCCCAGCAACCCATACAAGCTAGCGGCTCAGAAACAGGTTGGAGATTTGCTGAGTGGAAAGGCGAGAATGGATCTTGCAAAAATGCATGCGCATACTAACTTGCATCAAGCGCGAGTCGTCGACCAAAACATCACTTTTTATTCACGAGTCGCAACCGATGATTCGGATCCGGTTTTACTGCGCTGCGATAAAGAGGCGACTTCAAGCACAATTCATGATTGTTTCGCTGAAATGACGTGTCTAGAGACAGCGGAATTAGGTACTAATGTCGGCAATGCAACGGGGCGCTGGCAGCCGCTTTTGGTCAAAGGTGAACCTGCTGCGTTTGAGTTCGGAGCAAAGTCGCCGGTGGTAAACATAAAGGTAAATGGACAGACCAAAGAAGTTCCCGTTAACCTTCCGATGGTAAACGGTTTGCGGCGAGTTTTGCTGGCGACCGACAACGAGAAGGTTTGCGCGATCGATGTTGATAACAACGACACTTGGCTCCTGCAAATGGAAAACCTTCCGGACGGGACAATTGGTCGCGTGCGGTGGGCTTTGCTGAGACACGTGAAACAGAAGAGCGCTACGTGGGGAGTTAGTCGAAACGTCCTTAACAAGCCACGTCCGACAGGTAACGCCTGGGGAACTGCACCTCACAATGGCTTTGGCCGCGAAGTAAATGTCAATCCGAAACTTTATAGAAACAGCCAGGGCCGATACTAGCGAGTTACCCGAGGAACGCAAAGCATCAGGGTTTACTGAGGTCACAAATCTTGCACGATGTTGTACTAAGACAAATAGTAGAAATCGTCATTAAACAAAAGAGGCTGAAAACCGTTTGCGACATGGCTGCCGAAGCGGCTTTCAGCTCTTCTGTTTGTCCCAGGCACCGGTGTCGACCAGCTTTCTTAGAGCCTCGGGGTGGTCGGTGAATAGACCGGCAGCGCCCCAATCAAGGAAGCGTCGCATGTCCTTTTCGTTGTTCACCGTCCACACGAACATTGGAATTCCACGGCGTGCTGCGGCTCTCAGAGTGCGCTTAGTGGAAACGGCCAAACGATTGCGACGCGGCGGCATCTCAATAGAAAAGCCGCGACGACGGAAGCGCCAGCTGAGACCGAGCTTTGCCATGGCGACAAACTTCACCAATTCGGCGCGAGTGTGCCCGGTGATGAGTTTTGGCTCGAGGTTGCGCATCAGTTTCGCCATCTTGGTTTTGATGGAGAAAAGCTCGATGCTCACACGCTCGAGCGCTCTAAGGCGTCTGAGCGTGGCTATAACCTGTCGAACCATGCGGGTGGTGCCGACCTTGAGTTCCAGCATCAGAAGCTGCTCAGGCAGTGCCGTAAGCACTTCCTCGAGCGTTGGCACGGTAATGCCTTTGCCTCTGTACGGGAATGTTTTGCCACCGTCTGGGCTGAAGGCACAACCGGCATCCAGCGCTTTGATTTGCGCCAGAGTCAGTTCTGCAACCAGCCCCTGACCGTCGGTGGTGCGGTCGACAGATGCGTCGTGGAAGACCACGACATGCCCGTCTTTGGTCATTCTCAAATCGAGCTCGATGATGTCCGAGCCCAATTCGAGTGCTCTTATAAAGGCTGGAAGCGTGTTTTCCGGAAGTGAACCGGAGGCGCCTCTGTGAGCAATCACCAGAGGACGCCCAATAGCAGCGAGACGCTCAAAGCGTCCGCCCAAATCGAAGATGGACATCTAGACTTCCTCGGGTCATTGTTCAAGGAAAGCTGCTAGTAAAAAGCGCCAAAAAGGTGCAAAAGAAGCTAGGACAGGCAGCCGATCCGGATTTACAGTCCAGAGTCGGCCACCTGCCACTAGCCAGTAGTGCTTGATGCTGATCTTTAGCGGTTCTGCTCCGCGTCGTCTTCGTCTTCATTGTGCGGCTTCTCGACCGGGGGGCAGTCAGAGGGAACGTAGCACACTTCAGACACGGGCTGGATCAGACGCACGCCAAGGCCGATGGCCATGCCTGCGATGAAACCGCCGATATGCGCCCAGTACGCGACGCCATCGCTGGCACCGGTAAGAACGCTCGAAAACTGCATGCCGATCCAGAACAGGATGTACCAGTACGCGCGAATCTTCGCGGGCACGGGGACGAGTCCCGTAATTTCGGCTTTGGGCCAGAGGAGCAGATAGCCGCCCAACACGCCGGCGATGGCGCCAGAGGCACCAAGCGTCGGAACCATGCTGGCAGGGTCGGACCAGACATGCGCGAGAGCAGCGAACACGCCGCTGATCAGATAGAACCCGATGAACTTCGCATGTCCCAGACGCGCTTCGAGAGCACGACCGAAGACGAAGAGATAGAGCATGTTGCCGAGCAGGTGCATTGGACCTGACGGATCATGCAAGAACATCGAGGAGAACATCGTCCCAACCGCTGCCGCAATTGCCGCAGGATCGCCGCTGGTGAACGCATTCACGAACGTACCGGGAACCATCAGGTACGTCTGAATGAAATGCTGCGCTGAGCCGTTCGAAAGTGCGGAGAGTTCCAGGACATAGGCGATACAGTTGAGAGCGATAAACACGAAGGTTGCCCAGGGGAAGAGCAAACACTTCAGATTGTCTTTGAGAGGAATCATGTTAGTCCTCGCTTTACCGCGCGCTCCGATTGCTCAGAACGCAGCTTGAATTCGACTATGGTTGAGAAAAGGCGCGGTTGTGACAGTGGAGCTAATGGCTAGCGGCACCGGCATAACCGTGACGAAGGGAAGTGCTTAACTGCTCTGGGTGACTCACCAACTTGAAGCGACTTTCATCCCGGCACCGTGAGTGCTAGTGGGAAGGCATTCGGAAAGAATGGAAAGTGCGAAGGTTAGTGGGTGACCTGTTAAACAGAGAAGAAAAGCAAGAGCTTGAAACTAAGTGATCAAGGGCAATGATTACAACAACATTTCGAGAGGTAGCGCGAAAGAGCTCATTGTTAAGTGCGGCGAAAAGCGCACAGGGATATGCTCTCGATAATCGCAAATGCGCTTGGCAACCAGATCTTGTCAGCGAACTTGGATCTTGAGGCATTGCGCGGCTGGTTCATACTGACAACGGTGTGCTGGTTCGTGTTGGAAATGCGCCAACCGACACAGATGTCAGTATGTGCGAGCGAGATGCCAATGTGTGCGACCGTGGTTGTCAGTGTGGTTGGGCGAGGATGCCAGTAGTTCGATGCAGTTGAACTTGGCTATTCAACTCGATTAGGTTATTGCCTCTAGTTTTTATGCTTCAAGTGTTATTCGCTCCTCACCCCTTCGCCTTTTCCTCTGCTTTATCAAACGTTTTTCTCTGATGTGACGCCAGTCGGCATCATTTCGGAAAGTTTCGGTTTGATGCAGAAAAGAGGCGATGCACATATACCAGTATGCAGAGAAGCCGCTTGCGGACTATCTGCTAGACAGGTGGAGTACTAAATGAACAAACGCGATCTGAAGCGCTTGGCCAAGACTGGTCAGGCTCTCACCAGCATGCAAATCCTCGGCTCGGCAAAGCAGGTAACCGGCTCCATGATGTATTTCGAGCACACCACTCGAGAGCGCACCACCCGGTTTCTGCTCGATGTCGGATTGACTGTGGAGAACGAGAAGGCGGATTTCCAAAATCGCCTGCCTTCCGGTGTGACCGCGGCTGATATCGATTTCATCATCATCAGCCACGCGCACATCGACCACTCTGGTTACTTGCCACGCCTCACCAAGCTGGGTTTCACCGGTCCGGTCTATATGACCGATGCGACCGCGGACCTGCTCGACATCATGCTGCCCGACTCCGGCTTCCTTCAGGAAGAGGCTGCGCGCAAGAATTGCGCACGTGCCGCTCGCCAGAAGGAAAAGCAGAGTGCTGCCACCGCATCCGGTGACAAGCATTCCGTCAGCGAAAAGCCGCGTCGCCGCAGCCGCAGCAAGGCGGCGATTTGCAGCGAGCCCCTTTACACGCAGGCGGACGCCAAGCATAGCTTGACGTTCATCAAGCGTGGCATGAAGCTCAACACGCGTTACGAGCTGGCGCCGGAAATCGCAGTGCGATTCACGGAAGCCGGACACATCCTGGGCGCAGCTGTCGTCACGCTGGAACTCGGCGTCGGCGCCAAGAAGCGCACTTTCTGCTTCACCGGCAATATCGGCAAGACCGAGATGCCGCTCTTGCAGTCCGTTGCTGCCGTGAAGAGCGCCGATTACGTGATGTCCGAGTCGACCTACGGTAATCGCGTTCACGCCAAGCGCGACCGCCTGGAGCTGCTTGCCGAGATCATCAACCGAGCGTATGAACGCGCCAATCAGCCGAGCGCCAAGCACGGCTATGGCGTCATCCTCATCCCTGCTTTTGCGGTCGGTCGTGGGCAGGTTTTGCTCAGCGATATCCGCAAGATGCAGGAACACGGAATGATTCCGCGCATCAAGGTGTTTGTGGACAGCCCGATGATGATTCGCTCCACCGACGTGCACCGCAAGCACAAGGAGCTGCTGGACAAGGAAACGCAGGCGCTCTTCGCTCAAGGCGTCGATCCGTTCCGCACGTCCAAGCAGGTGGAAACGATGGACCGGGCCGACTCTCAGGCTCTCGATGAGGCGCAGAACGAGCCGGTGATCATCATCGGTTCGTCCGGCATGGCTGCCGGCGGGCGCATCGTCAACCACCTGAAGGCGCGTTTGTCTGGACGCCAGAACACGGTCGTGTTTGTCGGCTATCAGGGCACCGGCACGCTGGGCAACCAGCTGATCGGCAAGGACGCGCGGCGCAACGTGAACGGGACGACCATCGAGTCGACCACCCAGAACGTGCGCACCGTGCGCATCTACGGTGAGCCGGTCAAGGTATATGCCACCATCGAGTTCATGTCGGACTACTCCGCTCACGGAGACGTCAACGACATTCTCGGCTGGATGAGCAAGTTCCAGCGCAAGCCCAAGCAGGTCTTCCTCGTCCACGGTGACGATGAAGCGCTCGACGGGCTGAAGGAGGCGATTGAAACCCGCCTGCGCTGGGATGTTACCGTGCCCAAGGCGCGGGACAAGTTCATCCTCGACTAAGACGGCGTACACGTCGTCTCGCATTGCGATACGCAAAGGTGTCGAACGTCGGCGTCACTGCCGGCGTTCGCACCGCGAATCGCTTCTGAAATCGCGCGTGTTTTATAGCACGCTGCAAATGCATGGAGTCAACCATGAAGTTCGGAAACGTCCTTTTGGTGTGGTTTATGCTAATTCTTTCCGGCTTCGGCATCATGTTCGCCGGCTGGGGATTGGCATTTGCCTTTGCCACCAACGTCTTCGTTCCGTGGCTCGGATTCGTTACTCCCGAGTATCACAACCTGGCTGCGTTCATAAGCGCTTTCTTGTTCGACGGCATCGGCGCGGCACTCGTGCTGATGATGCTGGTCGCAATGGGATTCGGCGCCGGCGCAGTCTATCGCTTCTTCAAGCGAAAGTAAGCTAAAGGGGGTCCTCGCAGGTGTTAGCGAAAGCTCACTTGCGAGGATTTCTCTCTTTGAGTATGACTTCACTAAACCATGTAGCAGATGCCAGTAGTTTCGCCTGGCTAAAACCTCTGCCATTTTCGCTTTTCGACCTTTTGGGGTCTGGCCTTTTGGCGCTGAACTCCCTAAAATTGGCAT
>Ga0164290_1001758_pt1 | contig 24086 bp, 32 predicted proteins | sample Micstemetagenome_FD_108782 | JGI IMG/M metagenome (GOLD analysis project Ga0164290, IMG submission 108782) | Contaminated culture microbial community from soil near Moab, Utah, USA - Microcoleus steenstrupii SON62 (Illumina Assembly) | ecosystem: Environmental > Terrestrial > Soil > Soil crust...
CGACGATATCGAGCCGCGCCGCCCCGGCGGCCCGTCGGTCTCGGTGCCTCTGTCGCCCCGGCCCGGAACGGCCACCGCCAGAAACGCGGACTAGAGCGCGTTCCGATAAGTGGGAACCGGTTATCGGATCAAACGCGCGACCACAAAGACGCCAGAGCGGCCGATTTGATTCCATCAAATCGGGTCCCGCTCTAGAGATCAGCCCCCGGCCCGCAAGGACCGGGGGTTTTTCTATCTGAAGCCCGCCGCCATGCCCGTCGCGGCGACTTCGTTGACCAGCTCGTAGCAGAGGGTCAATTCCTTGGTTTCGCTGTTCCAGAAGGCGTTGGACACGCCGCAGTCGCGCCCGATCACCTTCACCGTCGTGTTGACGTCGGTGTACCTGAACTGGCGGATGATCTCGCGGGCCTCCTCGAGGATGCCATAGCGTTTCGCCAGCTCGGCGGCGTCCGCCGTGTCAGGCCCGGCCTCCATGTAGGTCAGGTTGGTGAAGTAGCCGTCCAGATTGCGCAGCTGGCTCACCTGGCCCTTGAGCAGCTTCGACCAGCTGACAGTGTTCTGCACCGCCTCGTTCAGGCAGCGGCGACGGCTGCGCTCGGGAATGCCCATCCGCCCGGCCAGTGGCCCGAAGTCGTCCGGCGAGGCGCCATAGAGCAGGCAGGCGATCTGGTAGGCGCGCTGCTCGTCCATCCCATGCTCGTCCCACCAGGGCAGCTGCTCACGGCTGGCGTCGCTCTGCTTGGCCGAGGCCAGCCACCATTCCATGGCGGCGACCGCGTCGGTGCCATCCTCGCCCTGGCTGTCTGGCGACATCCAGAAGGTGGCGAAGCGGTCGGCGGCGTCTTCCTCGCGCCCCAGCACCGGCAGGTCGTAGAGGTCGACGAGCCCGTGCCCCAGCTCATGCAGGATGACGAACCGCAGGGTGCCGCGGGTGAACTGCTGCAGGCTGACCGCCAGCGGCGATAGCGACTGCGGCGGCGCCAGACGCACGCGCGGCGGCGTCTGCGCGACCGAGGGCGCGGCAAGACCGAGCGACAGGACGGCGGCGAGCAGAAAGCGTTTCATGGTAGTCCCCTTCGCCTCTTCCTTGCGGGATCGTCGACGGCGCGGCATCACTCAAAAATGTGGGAAAACGCAAAGCGTCCCGAAGTGATGGGCATCGTCAACGTCACGCCGGACAGTTTCTCCGACGGCGGGCGCCATGACACGACCGCCGCCGCCATCGCCCATGGCCGCCGGCTGATCGCCGAGGGCGCCGACCTGCTCGATATCGGCGGCGAGTCCACCCGCCCGGGCGCCGCCGCGGTTGACGAGACCCGGGAGATCGCCCGCGTCCTGCCCGTCATCGAAGGCCTGCGCGGCGCCGGCGTCCCCCTCTCCATCGACACCATGAAGCCCGCCGTCGCCCGCGCCGCCATCGCCGCCGGCGCCGCGATCTGGAACGACGTCGCCGCCCTCACCGCGCCCGGCGCGCCGCAGACGGCCGCCGAACTCGGCTGCGCGGTGGTGCTGATGCATATGAAGGGCGAGCCCCGCACCATGCAGGACGATCCCCGCTACGACGATGTCGTCGGCGAGGTGGAAGCCTTCCTGCTGGCCCGGGCCGAGGCGGCGATGGCCGCCGGGGTGGCCCGCGACAGGATCTGGCTCGACCCCGGCATCGGCTTCGGCAAGACGCTCGCCCACAACCTCGCCCTGCTGGCCGCCCTGCCCCGTCTTGTAGCGCTCGGCTATCCGGTCCTGCTGGGCGCCAGTCGCAAGCGCTTCATCGCCACCCTCGACCCCTTGGGCAAGGACGCCGACGCCCGGCTCGGCGGCTCCCTGGCGGCGGCGCTGGCCGGCGCGGCGGTGGGCGTCGCCGCCGTGCGGGTCCACGACGTCCGCGAAACGGTTCAGGCCTTTATCGTTCAGGCCGCCATCGCCTCCGCCAGCGACAGGTAGGCGGCCGGCCGCGCCGGGCCCCGACCCTGATCGCCCAATCCCGACTCAAATTCAGTATATGGACGTCGCTCCTCACTGTGGGCACAGTCCCCACCGGGAGGACCGCCGAATGGCGACCGCGCGATACCTCGTCCGCGATGTGGCCGAGGCCATCCAGTTCTACACCGAGACCCTCGGCTTCGAGGTGCGCCAGCGCTTTGGCCCGGCCATGGCCAGTGTCGTTCGCGGCGATCAGGACCTTTGGCTGGCCGGACCCGCCTCCTCGGCCGGCAAGGCCCTGGACAGCGGCGCGCAGCCACAGCCCGGCGGCTGGAACCGAATCGTGCTGGTTGATGACGACCTCGCCGGGCTGGTTGAGCGGATGAGCGGTGCGGGGATCGTGTTTCGCGGTCCGATCGTCAGCGGCCCGGGGGGATCGCAAGCCTTGTGCGAAGACCCTTCGGGGAATGCCATAGAACTGTTCGAACCGGGCAAGGGGGGCTGATGGCCGAGTTTACAGCCAGCGATGGCGTCACCATTTCCTACGACGACGCCGGCGCCCCGGACGGCAAACCTGTGCTGCTGGTCCACGGCTTTGCGTCCAATCGCGACGAGGGCTGGAAGCGCACCGGCTGGTACGCCGCCTTCGAGCGGCGCGGCCAGCGGGTCATTGCCCCGGACATGCGCGGCCATGGCCAGAGCGGAAAGCCGCATGACCCGGCCGCCTACGCCCCCGCCCGGCGCCTGGCCGACCTGACCGAACTGCTGGACCATCTCGGCGTCGCCCGCGCCGACGTGGTCGGCTACTCGATGGGCGCCCGCCTGTCCCTGTCGCTCGCCATCAGCCACGGCGACCGCATCGACCAGCTGATCGTCGGCGGCATCGGCGAGCGACTCTTCACCCCCTCGCCCGACGACGACGCCATGGGCCGGGCCATGGAAGCCGACGATCCGTCGACGATCCCCGAACCCATGCTGCAGAGCTTCCGCCAGTTCGCCGACGAACAGGGCGAAGACCGCCTGGCCCTGGCCGCCGTCTCCCGCGCCGAGAGCGTCACCCTGACCCCGGACGACCTTTTCCGGATCAACGTGCCGACCCTGGTGGTGGCGGGCAGCCGCGATGCGCTGGCCGGCGATCCGCAGGGCCTCGCCGACCACATCCGGGGGGCGAAGGCCGTTTCCGTCCAGGGCTGCGACCACTTCAACGCCATCCCGCACGCCCTGCTGAAGGCGACGGTCTTCGACTTCCTGGATGGCTATCTGGACGATCCGTTCGGATGAACAACCTCGGCCCGGTCTCGCAACTGATCAACGACCAGCTGCCTCGGGCCCGCCGCCGGACGTTCGCCGCAGATGAGCGCCTGGCGGACATCGGTCTGCACGCCCTGCTGATCAATGAAGTCGTCGATGACATCGAGATCGAATTCGGCGTCCAGCATCCGCCGGCTGTCGAGCAGCAATTGGCCAGGCGAAAAGCCGGTGGCGTCAATTCGCCACTGATCTTCAACACCGCCGACCTGACCGTCGGCGACCTCAGCGAGGCCGCCGGATCAGGCCACTGGCCGGAACGTCTGTACCAGGCCGATCAGGCGCCGAGCGCGTAGGGGCCACCCTTTTCCAGCCCGCGCTTCCACGCCGGACGGGCGTGGATGCGTTCGATCCAGGCGGCCATGTTGGGATAGCTGGGCAGCTTGCCCATGGCCTTGGCGACCTCGGGGACAAAGCTCATCTGGACGTCGGCGCCGGTCGGCTCCGAACCCAGCAGCCAGTCGCGGCCGGCCAGGCTCTGCTCGACATAGGACAGGTGGTTGGCGATCTCGCTCTCGATCCGCGGGCTGAGCGGCGCGCCGCCTTCTCCCAGTCGGCTGACGTACATGTTCAGCATCAGCGGCAGCATGGCGCTACCTTCCGCATAGTGCAGCCACTGCTGGTAGTGATCGTAGGCCGGGGTCGCGGGATCAGGCGCCATGCGGCCGTCGGCGTGGCGGCGGATGATGTAGTCGATGATGGCGCCGCTCTCGATGACCGTCATGTCGCCATCGGTGATCACCGGACTCTTGCCGAGCGGGTGGACGGCCTTCAATTCCGGCGGGGCCAGACGGGTGGTGGCGTCGCGGCTGTAGACCTTGATCTCGTAGGGCAGACCCAACTCTTCGAGCAGCCAGAGGATGCGCTGCGAGCGGCTTTCGTTGAGGTGGTGGACAGTGAGCATGGGGCCTCCCTTGGGTTTTCGCGAACCTAGCCGCTGGTTGGGCGCAGCGGTAAAATAATGCGCCGGTCGGCTGTCTTATGTGCGTTCGCGAGATACATAGGGTGCGCTGCACAAGAATTCCGGGAGATCATTGCATGACCGCCACCGTCGCCGAAGACAGCCTGATCCTGGACGGCCTGACCGGCCTTCTGCGCGATGCGGCCGGCGAGGCCCAGGCCTTCGTGGCCGAGGCCAGGGGTGCGGTGAAGGCGAAGATCACCACCGGAGGCAAGATCGACCGCAAACTGGCCGACGCCGAACAGCACGCCGTGCACGGCTTCGGCTGGTACGCCTCCTACGCCGAACTGATGACCCAGGTCGCCGGCTGGGCGGCGGCGCTGGAGGCCGACGGCCAGTTCGGCGAGACCGAGGCCCTGCTCGCCCAGCTGCTGTTCGCTGAGTACGCCAACCAGCTCATCGGCGGCATCCCGATGAACCAGGGCGAAATCGTCCGCCCCTCGGACCTGACCGCCGACCAGAAGACGGTGCAGAAGCTCTTCGCCCCGGCCCTGTCGCGCTGCATCAACGACGGCGGCGGCCAGGCGGTGAAGAGCCGGGTTGCCCGGCTGGTCGCGCAATCGCGCGGCAAGGCGACGGTGGAGAACACCGGCCTCGAGGAAACCTTCGAGATGATCCGCGACCAGTTCCACAGCTTCGCGGAAAACAAGGTCATCCCCTTCGCCCACCAGTGGCACCTGAACGACGAGCTGATCCCGCTTGAGCTGGTCACCGAGCTTGGCGACCTGGGCGTCTTCGGCCTGACCATCCCCGAGGAATACGGCGGCGCCGGCATGGGCAAGACGGCCATGTGCGTGGTCTCCGAAGAGCTCAGCCGCGCCTGGATCGGCGTGGGCTCCCTGGCCACCCGCTCCGAGATCGCCGCCGAGCTGATCCTGACCGGCGGCACGGACGAGCAGAAGACCGAGTGGCTGCCGAAGATCGCCAGCGCCGAAATCCTGCCGACCGCCGTCTTCACCGAGCCCAATACCGGCTCCGACCTGGGCGCCCTGCGCACCCGGGGGGTGCTGCAGGGCGACCAGTATGTGGTCACCGGCAACAAGACCTGGATCACCCACGCGGCCCGCGCCGACGTCATGACCCTGCTGGTCCGCACCGAGCCGGACACCACCGACTATCGCGGCCTGTCGATGCTTCTGGCTCCCAAGCTGCGCGGCGATGACGCCACCCCCTTCCCGACCCCCGGCATGAGCGGCGGCGAGATCGAGGTGATCGGCTATCGCGGCATGAAGGAATACGAGATCGGCTTCGACGGCTTCACCGTGCCGGCCGCAAACCTGCTGGGCGGCACGCCCGGCCAAGGCTTCAAGCAGCTGATGGCCACCTTCGAAAGCGCCCGCATCCAGACCGCCGCCCGCGCCGTCGGCGTGGCCCAGCGCGGCCTCGAACTGGGCCTGAACTACGCCCTCGACCGCCAGCAGTTCGGCGGCCCGATCTTCGGCTTCCCCCGTGTCGCCAACAAGCTGGCCAAGATGGCCGCCGAGCTGATGGGCGTGCGCCAGCTCACCTACTTCGCCGCCCGCCAGAAGGACGAGGGCAAGCGCTGCGACCTCGAGGCCGGCATGGCCAAGCTGATCGCCGCCCGCGTCGCCTGGGCCGCCGCCGACAACGCCTTGCAGATCCACGGCGGCAACGGCTTTGCCATGGAATACGAGGTCAGCCGCGTCCTGGCCGACGCGCGCATCCTCAACATCTTCGAGGGCGCCGGCGAGATTCAGGCCCAGGTCATCGCGCGGCGCCTGCTTGAGGACGGGAACTGACGTCCGTGCGTGCTTCGACACGCGGCCTTGCGGCCGCTACTCAGCATGACGGATTTTGTGAGGCCTACCCCTTTTAGTCATCCTGAGTAGCCTCACGCAGTGAGGCGTGTCGAAGGACGCACGGGCAGTTGCTTCAGACCGCGCCCGCCACCCCGACCTGCGGCCGGACCCCGGCCATGATCAAGGCGATCTGTTTGTCCATGCGCGCCGTCAGGGCCACCGCGTCGGCGCCCGCCTGGGCGGCCAGGCTGTAGTTCCAGGCGTAGGACGCCATCAGAAGCTGTATGATCAGGTCGATGTCGGCGTCGGGGCTGACGTCGCCCCTGGTGATGCCCTCGGTCAGGGTGTCGCGCAGCATGGCCTGGAAGCCGGCGTTACGGCCGAACGGCGTCGTCGTCTCTTCGAGCGAGGGATTAAAGCTGGCGGCGATGTGGGCCAGAAACAGCTTCAGCCGCCGGCATTCGAAGTCGTAGTGGATGGCGAAGATCGAGCACAGGCGATCGGCGGTCGAGCCCCGCAGATAGGGCAGGACCCGGGTCAACTCGTCATGCAGCGGGGACACCCGGTCGGCCATGACCTGGCTGAGCACGTCTGCCTTGGAGCTGAAGGTGGTGAACACACTGCCCACGGACACGCCGGCGCGATCCGCGATAGCGCGGATCGTCGTTTCATCGTAGCCGATCTCGTTGAAGAGATCCCGGGCCGCCGACAGCACCTTCTCGCGCGTCGCGGCCTTCTGTTTGTTCCTTACCCCCAAACGCGCTCCCCCGGCGTTAGTCCTGTAGAAAAAACGCCCCGAGTCCCTTCGGGGCGCCTGTTCCGCTCTGGTCGCTTATGAACGCGCGCCCGCCAGGATCAGATTGATCTGATCAGACAGACGCGAGGTCATGTCGTCCGCCGTCCAGGCGTCGAACACCGCCCGACGATAGCCGGCAAGGTAAACGTCCCACAGAACGCCGCAGATCAACCGCAGGTCGGCGCGCTGCGACAGTTCGCCGCGCTCTACGCCGCGGCGCAGGGTGTCGCTGACCAAGGTCATGACGGGCTTGAGGGCCTCGCGGTTGCGCTTCTCGGCCGCTTCGGTACGGGTCCAGGAGGCGGAAATGCCGGCCTGAAGCAGGGGCAGCTGGTTCATGTGGAACCGGTAGGCGACGCTGAACAGGTCGGCCAGGGCCTTCTCGACGGTTTCGCCCTTATCGGCGGCGTCCTGCATGGCTTCGCCGAGCAGGGCGTAGTCGTGGGCCAGGATTTCGTCGAACAGCTCCGACTTGTCCGCAAAGCTCGCGAACACGGCGCCGGTCGACATGCCGGCGGCCTTGGCGATGTCACGGATCGTGGCGCCCTCATAGCCACGCTCGGTGAACAGCTGGCGGGCGGCGGCCAGAACCTTCTCGCGGGTGCGCTGCTTGGCGAGCGCGCGGCGGGTCGGCTTGGCGGGACGCACGGCCGGGGAGGCGATCACGCGCATCGGGATATGGTTCATCGAATGGACTCCAGACGGGTCAGGGCGCTCTCGGCGCGCTGCTCAAACTCAACGCAGTACTCATCGACTCCGTTCTGCAAAATCTCGGAATAGCGACGGGCCAGCTCGCGACCATCCTGCGCGGCATCGCGCAGGTCGACGATCAGCTGACGGACTTCCGCCAACGCGTCACTCATTTCATCGGCCGGGGATTGCTCCACCGGCGCAGGCATGGCTGCCATCGTGCGCCTCTCATGCCTTCCCGCTGTTTCGTGAGCTGAACCGATCCGCGGTAAGGGGTCGATCATGTTCAGCGAACCGGCTTCAACGACCGGGATTTTCCCTGTAGCGGCTCAATTCGACGAGATCAAGACATATAATCTCAGAGCAAAAACGAACCGATTCCGTTAACATTACCGCTATCACACCTCGGAATGAGCCGAACTGCGACAATTGCACTCACCGAACGTGATCATTGAACATATGGCGCCGAAAGTCCACCCTGCAACCTCGCACGGACCCCTAAGGACTATTGCCTATGGTCTTTTCCGCAGGCGGGACTAAGTCTTCCGTCGTGCGCGACATATTCGACCTCCTGATTCCGGCCGCCCTCATCGCGGTGCTCGTCACCCTGGGTTTCGGGCTCTATGCCCTGTTCCGCGGCGGCGACTACGGCCGATCCCGATCCAACAAGCTGATGCGCCTTCGGGTGCTGATGCAGTTCATCGCTGTCATCGTCCTGGTCGGCGCCTACTGGTGGCGGACGAGGGCCTGATGGTCACCCTGAACCGGATCTACACCCGCACGGGCGACGCTGGCGTCACCCGCCTGGCCAGTGGCGAGCCGGTCAGCAAGACCCACCCGCGGGTCGCGGCCTACGGCGCTGTCGACGAGACCAATGCCTGCCTCGGCCTGGTGCGGCTCCATACCGGCGGCGACGCCGTGCTCGACGCCATCCTGATGCGCGCCCAGAACGATCTCTTCGACCTGGGCGCCGATCTCGCCACCCCCGACCGCGGCCAGAAGCTGGAATGGGAGCCGCTGCGCATCCTGGCCAGCCAGGTCGAGCGTCTGGAGCGGGAGATCGACCTGCTGAACAGTGAACTCTCGGACCTGACCAGCTTCGTCCTCCCCGGCGGCACGCCGGCGGCCGCCGCCATGCATCTGGCCCGCACCGTCTGCCGCCGGGCCGAACGCGAGACCGTGGCCCTGGCGGAGCTTGACGACGAGGTGGTCAGCCCCGAGGCGGTGAAATTCCTCAACCGACTGTCGGACCTGCTGTTCGTCGCCGGCCGCTGGGCCAACGACAAGGGCGCCGGCGACGTCCTCTGGACGCCGGGCGCCAACCGCTAGGCTTTGCCGATCAAGCGTCTCGCGGCGACCGTCGCGCGCGATGAATATGTCTAGACATATTGATTTTCGGCCCCTCTGACCGCGCAAACGGCCTGCGGCGCCTTTGCGCGTCCGATGTAGCCTTCACCGACGACAATTCGACCCACATTCGGCGACAGTCGACCTACAGTCCGACCTACGCGCCAGGCTACATTTCCGGGACGTCCACCCACACCGAAGGCACGGATAGTCCAGCATTTTCAGCCGCCGCAAACGTCATTGGCGCCTTCACGGCGAGCGACGCGGTATAATCGTAGCCCGCTTCGATAAGCGGCGGGGCTTAAGGCCTGACGGGCGCTGCAGCCGGCTTGGCCGGCGCTGCGGCGGGCTTGGCGGGCGGCGCAGCGGGCTTGGCCTCGTCCTTGGCCGCCGGCGGGACAGGGGCCTGGTCCGCCAAGGCGCGCTCACCCAGGCGGTCACGCTGCTGCTGGGCGGCGGCCTGGCGCTTGGACCATTCCTCGCGGCTGACCCCTTCGGGCCGGCCGGTCAGGGACGGGATGTACAGCGGCGTGGCGCAGGTGCGGGTGGCGGCGTCCCACCAGCGCTGCTCGCCCTCGCACCGCTTGGCCGGCCAGACATAGAAGATCTGATAGCCCCAGACGGCGATCACCCCGATGACAAAGATGCCGAGGAAGATCCACTTGAGGCGGGTGATCGTATTGTTCATGGGCCTGCGCTCTAGCGGAATTGGCCCGCTCAGGCCAGTCGGGGCTTTACAGGCGTTTTTCTGCCCAACCTGACCCTTGGGGAAACTTGCATTGCGCCGCCAAGCTAGTATCAGCCTGACCGCGCAAGACTTTTCGCAACGCAACACGGGCGGACAATACCCATGAAGGTGCTGGTCCCGGTCAAACGGGTTATCGATTATAACGTCAAGGCGCGGGTCAAGGCCGATCAGAGCGGCGTCGACCTGGCCAACGTCAAGATGAGCATGAACCCCTTCTGCGAGATCGCGGTCGAGGAAGCTGTTCGTCTGAAGGAAAAGGGCGTCGCCACCGAGGTGGTCATCGTCTCCATCGGCCCGGCTCAGGCCCAGGAAACCATCCGCACGGCGCTGGCCATGGGCGGTGACCGCGGCATCCTGGTTCAGTCCGACGCCGACCTCGAGCCCCTGGCCGTCGCCAAGCTGCTCAAGGCCGTGGCCGAAGAGGAAAAGGCCGACCTGGTCCTGATGGGCAAGCAGGCCATCGACGGCGACAACAACGCCGTTGGCCAGATGCTCTCGGCCCTGCTCGGCTGGCCGCAGTCCACCTTCGCCGCCAAGCTCGAAGTCGCCGGCGGCAAGGCCACCGTGACCCGCGAGGTCGACGGCGGCGTGCAGACCGTTGAAGTGTCGATCCCGGCGGTCATCACCGCCGACCTGCGCCTCAACGAGCCGCGCTACGCTTCGCTGCCGAACATCATGAAGGCGAAGAAGAAAGAGATCGCGATGAAGGCGACCGGCGACTACGCCGTCGACGTCGCCCCGCGTCTCAAGGTCGTGAAGGTCACCGAGCCCGCCAAGCGCTCGGCCGGCATCAAGGTCGAGAACGCCGCCGAACTCGTCACCAAACTCAAGACCGAAGCGGGGGTGCTCTAATGGCCGTCCTGGTCGTCGCCGATAACGACAACGCGCACCTGCGCGACACCACCAACAAGACCGTCACCGCAGCGCTTGGCCTGTCCAGCGACGTCGACGTTCTGGTCATGGGCTCGGGCGCCAAGGCGGTGGCCGACGCCGCCGCCAGGATCGCCGGCGTCCGCAAGGTCCTGCTGGCCGACAGCGCCGATCTGGGCCACGGCGTCGCCGAGGCGCAAGCCTCGACCGTCGAAGGCCTGATGGGCGGCTACGACGCCGTCCTGATCCCGGCCACCTCGGGCGGCAAGAACTACGCCCCCCGGATTGCCGCCAAGCTGGACGTCGCCCCGATCAGCGAGATCGTCGAAGTGGTCGACGCGAACACCTTCGTTCGCCCGATCTACGCCGGCAACGCGCTGGAGACCGTGCAGTCCTCGGACGTCAAGAAGGTCATCACCGTCCGCCCGACCGCCTTCAAGGCGGCCGAAGAGGGCGGCTCGGCTTCGGTTGAGTCGGCGTCGGCCGGCAACGCCGATGGCGGCGCCAAATTCGTCAGCGAAGAGATGGTCAAGTCCGACCGTCCCGAACTGACGGCGGCGAAGATCGTCGTCTCCGGCGGCCGCGCCATGGGCTCGGCCGAAGAGTTCGGCAAGGTGATCGAGCCCCTGGCCGACCGGCTGGGCGCTGCTGTCGGCGCCTCGCGCGCCGCCGTGGACGCCGGCTACGCACCGAACGACTACCAGGTCGGTCAGACCGGCAAGGTCGTCGCCCCGGCGCTCTACATCGCCATCGGCATCTCGGGCGCCATCCAGCACCTCGCCGGCATGAAGGACTCCAAGGTCATCGTGGCCATCAACAAGGACGCCGACGCGCCGATCTTCCAGGTCGCCGACTACGGCATCGTGGGCGATTACAAGTCGATCGTTCCCGAACTGATGGCGGCGCTGGGCTAACCAGCCTTCGCTGCACGGATCGAGGGCCGGGCGGCGACGCCCGGCCCTTTGTCGTTCATCGCAGCCTGGTGGCCTCGACGGCTTCACCGCCCATATGCTGAATGAAGACCGAGATGATGCCGCGACGGTGACGCTCGGCGTGAGCGCCGGTCGACGGGTCATAACCCTCGGCTTCGAACAGCCAGTCAGCGAACTGGTTGGCTGTCACCATGCCGGCGGCCGGGATGTAATCGCTGACATGCCGAGCCGTCCCGTCGACCACACTTCCGCACCAGCCCATGCCCACACAGAGCTTATCCATCATGGCCCGATAGTCGCTGCTCATGCGCCGAGCAGCCGGCGAGCACTGGCTTCATCCCGATGGATCTGCTCCACCATCAGCTCGATGGACCCGAACTTCTCCTCCGGCCTAAGGAAGGCGACCAGTTCCGTCTCGATGACCTGGCCGTAAAGGTCCTCATCGAAATCGAAGATCCAGACCTCAAGCCGGGTTTCGACCTCGCCCGTCGTCGGGTTCTTGCCGATGTTGGCGACGCCCGGCAGCAGCCGGCCACCGGGCAGGCGGGTGCGGGTGGCATAGACGCCAAGGCGCGGCGTCACATAGTCGGCCATGAACACGTTGGCCGTCGGGAAACCCAGCTGACGGCCCAGCTGTTGGCCCCGCCGCACCACGCCCTCGATGGCGAACGGGCGGCCAAGGATGGCGGCGGCCACTTCGGGATGACCATCGCGCAGGGCGTCGCGCACGCCCGTGGAGCTGAACTTGCCCTCGCCCTCGCCCACCGCTTCCGCCACCGAGACGCCGAAGCCGAAGGCTTCGCCATAGGCCTTCATCAGCGCCGGGCTGCCGGTGCGGCCCTTGCCGAAGCTGATGTCGAAGCCGACGGCGACATGTTTCACGCCCAGCCCCTCGTGCAGCACGAACTGGGAGAACTCCCGATCCGAAAAGCTGGCCATCTCGAAGTCGAAGTTGAGAACATGGAGCCGGCTGACCCCCAACGCTTCCAGCGCCCGGGCCTGCTGGTCCAGGGTCATCAGACGGAAGCTCGGCTCATCCGGCTGGAACAGCCGGCGCGGGTGGGGATCGAAGGTGATCACCCCCAGCGGACAGCCCGCCCCCTGCGCCGCCTGCGCGGCCAAGTCGATCACCGCCTGATGGCCCAGATGCACGCCATCAAAGTTGCCGAGCGCCACCGAGGCCCCGCGGTCGGCGGGGTCGAGCGACTTCCAGCCATGGACGATCTTCAGGGTCATCCGCGCTTGGGCGCCAGGATGAGGGCCTCGCCGGTCAGCACAGCCTTGCCGTTCACCGAGCAGACCGTGTCGATGGTGACGCGCCCCTTGTCGGCGTCGATCTCCTTGATCGTGCAGACGGTCCGGACTTCATCCCCGATCCGCACCGGCCGGCGGAAGCTGAGCGTCTGGCCCATGTAGACCGCGCCCGGCCCGGGCAGCTGCGTGCCGATCACCGCCGAGATGTAGGCCGCCGACAGCATGCCGTGAGCGATGCGCCCCTTGAACTGGGTGGTCTGCGCGTACTCCTCGTCCAGGTGCAGCGGATTGTTGTCGCCGCTGACCTCGGCGAACAGCTGGACGGTCTTCTCGTCCGCCGTGCGGGTCATCTCGGCCGCCTGGCCGACGCTGAGATCTTCGAGGAACAGGCCCTGCATCGTCATCTCCTGATTACCAGACCAGATCGGCCATGGCGTAGGCGGCGGTCTGTCCTTCTTCCGCCAGCAGACCGGCCACCTTGTCCGGATCCAGCTTGCCGTCGGCGCCCAGCGCCTTCACCCCATGGATGCCCTGGGCGATGAACAGGCAGTCCATGCCGTGATCGGCCGCGCCCTTCACGTCTGTGATGACCCCGTCGCCGATGCACAGCACCCGCGACCGGTCCAGAGGCTTGCCGAGCAGCGCCTCGCCCTCGGCCAGGCTGAGATCATAGATCGGCGTGAACGGCTTGCCGGCCATCAGCACCTCGCCGCCCAGTTTGGCGTAGAGGTCGGCCAGCGCCCCGCCGCAATAGATCAGCTTGTCACCCTTCTGGACCACCATGTCGGGGTTGGCGCAGATCAGAGGCAGGCCGCGCGCCGCCGCCGCCGTCAGGCGCTCGCGATAGTCCTCCGGGGTCTCGACATCGTCGTTGTCGGGCCCGGTCACCGAGACGAAGGCTGCCTCGTCCGCCCCGGCCAGCTCCAGGCCCAGGCCCTCGTAGAGCACCAGGTCCTTGGCCGGCCCGATCTTCCACATCGGCCCCGGCGCCCGCTCGGCCAGCAGCAGGCGCGTGGCGTCGCCGCTGGTGACAAAGGCGCTCCAGGCCTCGCGCGGCACGCCCAGGCCATCGAGCTGGGCGATGACATCGCTGGCCGGGCGCGGTGAGTTGGAGATCAGCACCACCGGCCCGACCTCGGCCCGCCAGCGCAGCAGCGCCTCGCAGGCGCCCGGGAAGCTCTCACGGCCATTGTGGATGACGCCCCAGACGTCGCTGAGCAGAACGTCGTAGCGGTCGCGCAGGGCGGAAAGGCCGGCAGTCAGGTCGGTCATGCGGCTGGGCTAACGACTGGGGCGAAGGGCGTCAATCACTGAGGTCTTTGCAACCATGGCCGCTCTGGATGCTTACGGATCTGACAGCCAGAGGGAGACCGCCGATGACCACCGTGACCTATGAAATTGTCGAGCATGACGGCGGTTGGGCCTACAGGGTTGGCGGCACGTTTTCCGAGACCTTCCCCAGCCACGACGCGGCGGCCGCCGCCGCCAGGAAGGCGGCCGGCGAGCAGCAGCTGGGCGGCGAGACGACCGGCATCGTCTATGAGGACGAAGCGGGCGGCTGGCGCGAGGAGATCGCCGAGGGCGGCGACCGCCCGCGGACCAGGGTCGAGGACTAGGGTCATCGAGGCGGCGCCCATTCTACCACCGCGCGGCCCGAGGGTGACAGGAATGGAGGGCCTAACCCGCCGCCGAGGCCACCAGCCGGGCGTAGAAGGTCGTCATCCGGGCCAGGTTCTCGACCGTCATATGCTCGTTGGTGCCGTGGATCATGCCGAAGGTGTCGAGGTTGGCCAGCAGCGGCTGGTAGCGGTAGATGTCGCTGCTGATCGGGGTCATGTAGCGGCTGTCGGTGCCGGCGCCGACGAGGCCCGGCGCTACGGGCAGCTTGCCGCCGTCGGAGGCCAGGGCGGCGATGACCTTCCAGCCTTCCGAAGAGGTCGAGCTGACCGGGGAGGGGTTGATCACCGGGCCGGCCCATTTCAGCTGCACGTCCATGCCCCGGGTCGCGGCCTTGGCGGCGTTCATGACGTCGTCCGTCGTCTGACCGGGGGCGATGCGGTAGTTGATCCAGGCGGCCGCGTCCTGCGGCAGGACGTTCTCCTTGGGGCTACCCTTCAGCATGGTCGGGGCGATGGTGGTGTGCAGCAGGGCGGCGCCGGCAGGGGTTTCACTCACCTTGGCCTTCAGCATCGACCCGAACAGCCACTGGTTGGCGATGGCCATGCGGGTGACGAAGGAGCCCTGGGCCGACAATGTCGAGACCATCTGCGCGCCGGGGCCGTCGAGGCGCATGGGGAACTGGTTGTCGGTGATGGCGGTGATGGCCCGGGCCAGGGTCCCGACACCTGTCTGGGCCGGCGGCGCCGAGCTGTGGCCGCCTTTGGCCGGGGCGGTGACCACCAGGGTGGCGTAGCCTTTTTCGGCGATGCCGATGACGGCCGCCGGCTTGCCGGTGATCGGATGGTCGTTGATCGCCGCCGATCCCTCGTCGAGCACCCATTCGGCCTGGGCGCCGCGCGACTTCAGCAGGGCGGCGGCGGCCTGGGCGCCCGTGCCACCGGCCTCCTCGTCCTGGCCGCTGACGACGATGACGGTGCGTTTGGGCTGGAAGCCGGTCTTGGCCAGGGCCTCGAGGCCTTCGAAGATGGCGACCAGGCTGCCCTTGTCGTCGATGGAGCCACGGCCCCAGACGGCGCCCTCGGCGATCTCGCCGCCGAAGGGATCGTGCTTCCAGTCCTTCTCGGTGCCGGGGGTGATCGGCACCACGTCCTGGTGGGCCATCAGGACGATGGGCTTGAGGGCCTTGTCGCTGCCGGTCCAGGTATAGACCAGCGCCTTGTTGGGCAGGATCTCGCGGGTCATGGCGGCGTGGGCCGCCGGGTAGGTGGTGGCGAGCCAGGCATGCAGCCGGTCCCACTCGGCCCATTGGTTATCGGCCTTGTTCTGGTTGGAGATGGTCCTGATCTGGACCGCCTCCGACAGATGGCGGGCGGCGGCGGCCTGGTCGATAGCCGGGGCGGCGGCGAGGGTGACGCTGCTGACGTCAACAGCGGCCGGCGGTTTGAAGGTCAGGGTGCGCACGACCACGACGGCCCCGAGCGCAACGACGACGGCGATCACGCCCAGCGCGATCTTCCCAAACAGCTTCATGACGCCCTCCCCGACGCTTTGTTGGCGTCAGACTAGGCAACCGGACGGTTCAAGTCACCCCGGCCCGGGCTTGTGATCGCCATCACCTTGACTTGCCCCCTCCCCTCGCTCAGGAACATCTCCGTCTCGCGGGAGACATCGGGGATTCTTCTCCGAGGCCGAAGGCGCAACCGCCCCGGAAACGCTCCGGCAAACGGACCGCGCGACACGAGAAACGCTGGAAAGAACCGCCGCAAGCGGTTCGCCGAAGGAGCAAGGCGGCCCCCTCTCACCAGGAAGGGCCCGCTGAAATCTCTCAGGCGCAAGGGACAGCGGGGGCGACCATCCGACCGGCGATCCGCCGGGCGTGGACGCATCGACCCCGAAGGCCCGACCATGACCGACACCGCCGACCTCAAGAAGACCCCGCTCTACGACGCCCATGTCGCCGCCGGCGCCCGCATGGTTCCGTTCGCGGGCTACCTGATGCCGGTGCAGTACGCCGATGGCGTCCTGAAAGAGCACCTGTGGACGCGTGAGCATGCGGGGCTGTTCGACGTCAGCCACATGGGCCAGGCCCGCCTGCGCGGGGTCTCGCCGCTCTCGGCCTTCGAGGAAATCACCCCGTCCGATTTCATCGGCCTGGCCCCCGGCAAGCAGCGCTACAGCCTGCTACTGAACAGGAAGGGCGGCATCATCGACGACCTGATGGCCTCGCGCCCCGACGACGATGGACTGTTCGTCATCGTCAACGGCGCCTGCAAGGACGGCGACTTCGCCTTCATCGACGATGAGCTGGCGCCGCAGGTGAAGATCGAGCGGCTGGAAGACCGCGCCCTGCTGGCCCTGCAGGGGCCGGAAGCCGCCGCCGTGATGGCGCAGCATGCCCCCGACGCCCTGACCCTGGTCTTCTCCGAGGCCCGCGCGATGACCGCCTTCGGTCTGCCCTGCTTCGTCTCGCGCTCGGGCTACACCGGCGAGGACGGCTTTGAGATCTCCATCCCGGGCGAGAGCGCTCACGCCGTCTGGGAGACCCTGCTGGCCGACCCGCGCGTCAAGCCGATCGGCCTGGGCGCCCGCGATTCTCTTCGTCTGGAAGCCGGCCTGCCGCTCTACGGTCACGACATCGACGAGACCACCAGCCCGATCGAGGCGGACCTCAGCTTCGCCGTCAGCAAGAAGCGTCGCGACGCCCAGGATTTCCCGGGGGCCTCACGCATCGCCCGGGAACTGGCCGAAGGGCCGAGCCGCGTTCGCGTCGGCCTGCGGATCCTGGAAGGCGCTCCGGCCCGCGAAGGCGCCGAGATCGCCGACGGGACCGGCGCCGTCATCGGCAAGGTGACCAGCGGCGGCTTCGCCCCCAGCCTCGGCCACCCCATCGCCATGGGCTTCGTGCCGCCGGCTCATGCGGCCGTGGGGACCCGGCTCAATGTCATCGTCCGGGGACGGGCGGGCGCGGCCGAGGTCGTGGCCATGCCGTTCGTGCCCAAACGCTACGTGCGGAAACTCTAAGGGAGGATAGATCCGATGCGCTTCACCAAGGACCATGAGTGGGTCGTCGTCGAGGGCGATGTCGCCACCGTCGGCATCACCGCCTACGCCGCCGAACAGCTTGGCGACGTGGTGTTCGTCGAGACCCCGGAAGTCGGCAAATCCGTCAGCCAGGGCGACAGCTTCGCCGTCGTCGAAAGCGTCAAGGCGGCGTCCGACGTCTACGCCCCGGTTTCGGGTGAGGTGATCGAGGCTAACGCCAGCCTCGGCGACGCGCCGGAGACGGTCAACGCCGTGCCCGAACAGGGCGGCTGGTTCGCCAAGGTCAAGCTCTCCAACCCGTCTGAAGTCGACGCCCTGATGGATCGCGGCGCCTACGAAGACTACCTGGGGACCCTCTAGGTCATGGCCTTCGAGATCTTCCTGCATCCGACCACGGCGACGGGAGGTCCGAAGGCTCTCAACGCGGGTGTCTCCCGCGCCCTGGCCGCCATCGACGCCCAGCATTCGGCGGCGGCAGAGACGGTTCGCCTCAGCGACCGCACCCAGGTCCATCTGTTCCTGGACGGCGACGACGACATCGCCCTGCTGACCACCGAGACCATGACGCCCGCCGTCGCCGCCGCCGTCTGGCGGATGGCAGAGGAGACCTCCTCAATGGTCAGCTTCGACGGCCGGTTTTACGCCCTGTCGACCGGCGGGCAGGTGTCGACCGGTCTGGCCATGGGCTTCCCGGGCGCCCAGCGGGTGCAGCACCCGGAGGACCTCGAAGCCCTGCTGGCCGGTGTTTTCGAGGATTTCCAGGCCGGCGAGGCCACCGAGGTGCTGCGCAAGGAGGCGGTCGCCAGGGCCGTCAACGATCGCCGCACAGTCGCCCTCAAGGCCCGCAAACCGCTGCCCGACCTGGTCAGCACCCCCTCCCACTCCCTTCTTCGGCGTCTGTCAGACGCCCTTTTCGGCAAGGCTCTCTGATCCATGCGCTATCTTCCCCTGACCCCTGATGACCGGCGTCAGATGCTCGGCGCGATCGGCGCCGGCAGCGTCGACGACCTGTTCGTCGATGTGCCCAGGTCCGCCGTGCTCGACGGCCCGGTCGATCTGCCCGGTTTCGCCGGCGAACTGGAGGTCGAGCGCGAGCTTGGCGCCCTGGCGGCCAGGAACGTCGCGGCCGGGTCCGTGCCCTTCTTCTGCGGGGCCGGCGCCTATCGCCATCACGTGCCGGCATCCGTGGACCACATCATCCAGCGGTCGGAGTTCCTGACCAGCTACACGCCCTATCAGCCGGAGATCGCGCAAGGCACCCTTCAGGTCCTGTTCGAGTTCCAGACCCAGGTCGCGGCCCTGACCGGCATGGATGTCGCCAACGCCAGCCTCTACGACGGCTCCACGGCGGCCGGCGAGGCGGTGATGATGGCCAGCCGCGTCACCCGCCGCAACAAGGCCATCCTGTCGGGCGGCCTGCATCCCCACTACGTCCAGACGGTCGAGACCCTGGCCCACGCCGCCGGCGTCGCCACCGAGCGCCTCACCCCCGCCATCGACGCCGAGGATGCGGTGATGGCGGCCATCGACGCCGACACCGCCTGTGTGGTCGTGCAGACGCCCAACGTCTTCGGGACGGCGACCGATGTGACGAAGATCGCCGCGGCGGCCCAGGCGGCCGGGGCGCTGTTGATCGTGGTGACCACAGAGGCCGTGTCCTTCGGCCTGCTGAAGTCGCCGGGCGAAATGGGCGCCGACATCGCCGTCGGCGAGGGCCAGTCGATCGGCAATGCGCTGAACTACGGCGGGCCCTACATCGGCCTCTTCGCCTGCAAGGAAAAGCTGGTTCGCCAGGCCCCCGGCCGCCTCTGTGGCGAGACCGTGGACGCCGACGGCCGGCGCGGCTTCGTGCTGACCCTGTCGACGCGCGAGCAGCATATCCGCCGCGACAAGGCGACCAGCAACATCTGCACCAACAGCGGCCTCTGCGCCCTGGCCTTCACCATCCATATGTCGCTGCTGGGCGAGGTGGGTCTGCGCAAGCTGGCGCTGCTCAATCATCAGCAGGCGCTGAAGACGAAGATTGCGCTCAGTGGCGTGAAGGGGGTTGAGGTCCTCACCCCCCGCTTCTTCAACGAGTTCGCTGTGAGGCTCAGCAAGCCGGCGGCCGAGGTCGTCGAGGCGCTGGCCAAGCGCGGCGTCATCGCCGGCGTGCCCTACAGCCGCCTGGACCCGCACGCGGGGCTGGACGACGTGCTGCTGGTCTGCGCCACCGAGACCGTCACCGACGGCGACATCGAAACCTTCAAAACCGAATTGGCCGAGGTGCTGGCATGAGCATGAACAGCGTTGGACGCCCCACCACGCCGCAGGCCGGGACGGCCGCCGGCGGTTTTGCTTCCCTAACCGGCGGCCGCGGCCTGCTGCAGGATGAAGCCCTGATCTTTGAAATGGGCGGCTGGTCGAAGACTGGCGTGGATCTTCCGGAAGCCTCGATTTCCGCCGATGATCTCGGCGATCTGGTGCGCACCGATCCGATCGGTCTGCCCGGCCTGTCGGAGCCGGAAACGATGCGCCACTACGTGCGCCTCAGCCAGAAGAACCACGCTATCGACCTGGCCCTCTACCCGCTGGGCAGCTGCACGATGAAGCATAACCCGCGCCTCAACGAGAAGATGGCGCGCCTGGCGGGCTTTGCCGATATCCCCCCGCTGCAGCCGCAATCGACCGTGCCCGGCGCCCTGGAGCTGATGGACCGCCTGGCCCACTGGCTGAAAACCCTGACCGGCATGCCGGCTGTGGCCCTCACCCCCAAGGCCGGCGCCCATGGCGAGCTCTGCGGCATTCTCGCCATCAAGGCGGCCCATGAGGCGCGAGGTGACGAAGCCCGCAAGGTGGTGCTGGTTCCGACCAGCGCCCACGGCACCAACCCGGCCACCGCCGCCTTCGTCGGCTACAGCGTTCGCGAGATCGCCCAGACCGACGACGGCCGCGTGGATCTGGCTGACCTCGAAGCCAAGCTCGGCCCCGACGTGGCGGCCATCATGGTCACCAATCCCAACACCTGCGGCCTGTTCGAGCGTGACATCGTCGAGATCGCCCGGCTGACCCATGCGGCCGGCGCCTACTTCTACTGCGACGGGGCCAACTTCAACGCCATCGTCGGCCGGGTCCGCCCGGGCGACCTCGGCGTCGACGCCATGCACATCAACCTGCACAAGACCTTCTCGACGCCCCACGGCGGCGGTGGGCCGGGTGCGGGTCCTGTGGTGCTCAGCGAGGCCCTGGCGCCCTACGCCCCTACGCCCTGGCTGGTCCACGGTCCGGGCGGCCTGCTGCTGCAGGAAGAAGCGCTCGGCGACGCCGCCGCCGCTTTCGGGCGGATGAGCGCTTTCCATGGCCAGATGGGCATGTACGTCCGCGCCTACGCCTATATGCGCAGCCACGGATCGGACGGCCTGCGCCAGGTCGCCGAGGATGCCGTCCTCAACGCCAACTACATCAAGGCGCGTCTCTCCGACCTGATGACCCCCGCCTTCCCCAATGGGCCCTGCATGCATGAGGCGCTGTTCGACGACAGCTGGCTGGACGGCACCGGGATCACCACGCTCGATTTCGCCAAGGCGATGATCGACGAGGGCTTCCACCCCATGACCATGTACTTCCCGCTGGTCGTCCATGGAGCCATGCTGATCGAGCCGACCGAGACGGAATCGAAACAGGAGCTGGACCGGTTCGTCGTCGCCCTGCGCGCTCTGGCCGAGGCGGCTAAAGCCGGCGACGCCGACCGCTTCAAGGGCGCGCCACACCTCGCGCCCCTGCGGCGGCTGGACGAGACCCTGGCGGCCAGGAAGCCCAAGCTTCGCTGGAAACCGGAAGTGTCTGCCGCCCTGGCGGCGGAGTAGGCGCCCCTGAAGCTGTCATCCTTCGGCCGGAGCGCTGCCCGGCCGAAGGATGATCGGGCACGGCTCATGGATTGCCCTTGCCGATCACGTCCAGGCAACAATCGGTAACGCCGAAATCTGTCTTCGAATTCACGTTATCCATATCCGCGGGCTGATAGGGCGCGGATTCCTTGAGCTGTATAGGTTTTTGGGCGGCCTGCATGGTTCGTGCACAGAAAATCAAAGTAACCTTGTAGATTAAAGCTTCGTCATAGCCTGGCCGGCCATCTTTCCATCACCCCGACCACACCATATGTGCGGGACAAGGCTGGAGAACCGGAGCGTCCGGATCGGCCCAGACAGACTGCTCCGATGACCGCCGTGACCTTCGCCTCGCCCGAACGCTCCAGACGCCCGCAAGGGTCACCGTTCCTGCGCCGGCTGAACAAGGCGGCCGGCATGGCGCTGGGCTTCCTGATCATCGCGCTCGGTCTCCTGATTGCGCCCCTGCCGGGGCCCGGCGGCCTGCCCGTCGTCGCCCTGGGTCTGATCCTGGTGCTGCGGACCAGCACCGGCGCCAAGCGGCTGTTCATCAAGGCTCACCGCCGCTGGCCGCGGGTCCTGTCGCCGGTCCGCCGCCTGCTGCGCCGCAATTCGCCGTTCGTCTCGATCTTCTGGCAGATGATGCTGCGCGCCGAGCGCTTCATTACCCGCGGCCATGGCGCCATGGGCGGCTGGCGCCGGGCCTTCAAGCGCCGGCGGACGGCCTAGCTTCCGGCCAGCTTGCGGTAGCCGCGGCCCAGCATGTAGCCCATCACATGCATCATGCCCGGCCCGTTCGGATCCTTGAGGCCAGCGCCCCGGGCGAAGGCCGGGAAGCCGGTCATCTCCACTTCATCGCCGTTGCCGTCATCGATGGCGCTCGCCGCCCAGCGTCGTAGCTGGACCCGCTCTGCCTCGGTCAGGGCCGCCCAGCTAAGGGCCAGGGCGCCGGGCTGCTGCATTTCGCGATCCCACCAGGCCTCGGCCCCGAGTTCCATGGTTCTTGCGACCAACAGGTTGCGCACCTTGTCGACCGGAACCTTGCAGGTCGTGGCCAGAGCTGAAGCAACGTCCGCCTCCACCACGGTCTTCATCAAGGCCCTGGGGTCGGTGATGTAGCGCTGAAGCCAGGCCTGTCGCTGGGTCGAACCAACGGCGTCCCACAGGCAATCGGAAGACGCCGGCATGGGCTGCACTGTGATCGTCAGGGCGATCAGGACGGATGCGAGCGCCAATGAAAATGCCCCCCGATGTGGATCGAGGGGCATCTTGATCTTCAGGGGTGGCCGAAGCCACCCACAAAAAGGGGTCTACTGCAGGCGGGTGGCCAGCTGGCTGATCGCCACGTCGACGCTGGGGTCGGACTTGGCGGCAGCGATGCGGGCGGTCAGCAGGCGCTCGGCGGTCTGGGTGGCCAGATCGGCGGCGGCGGCCTTCACGTCGGCGGCGGCCTGGGCCTCGGCGGAAGCGATCTTCCGCTCGGCCAGGGCGGCGCGGCGGGCGATGGTCTCTTCCAGCTTGGCCTGGGCATCGACCGCCATCTGGGCGGCGTCGGCTTCGGCGGCGGCCAGCATGCCGGCCGCCTGCTTCTCGGCGTCTTCACGCTGGCCACGGATCTCGGCCAGCAGGGCTTCAGCTTCGGCGCGCAGGCGGGCCGCTTCGTCCAGGTCGGCCTGGATGACGGCCGACTTGGCGTCGAGCGCGGCGGCGACCTTCTTGAAGCCGCCGACATAGATGACGATGCCGAGGAAGACGATGACGCCCCAGCCGACCCAGTTCTCGGGACTGCCGAGGAATGCGATGACGGACGCGGGCATCAGAGAGCGCCTTCCTTGGCGGCCGCCAGGGCGGCGTTGAGGTCAGCGGCCTTGGGCGCCGCGCCGGTCAGCTTCTCGACAATGGCCGAGGCCGTATCGGAAGCGATGGTCGACACGTGGCTCATGGCCGCGTCGCGGGAGGCGCGAATGCGGGGCTCGGCCTCGGCCATGCGGACCGCGAGCTTCTCGTCTTCAACCGCCTGACGGGCCTGGGCTTCGGCATTGGCCTTGGCGCGGGCTTCAGAGGCGAGACGATGGGCCGTGGCCCGGGCTTCGGCCACATCAGCCTGGGCCTTGGCGGCCTGGGCGTTGGCTTCTTCCTGAACCAGGCGAGCCTGCTCGAGGGCGCCGGCGATGGTGCCGGTCCGCTCGTCCAGCACCTTGCGAAGCCGCGGGATGAAGACCCGCGACATCAGGAGGTACAGGGCGACGAACAGGATCAGCAGCCAGGCGATCTGACCCGGCCAGTGCTCGAACTGGAGTTGCGGCAGACCACCACCGCCGTGCTGGGCTTCGGTGGTCGCGTGGGTTTCGCCCGCCGGAGCGGCGTGCGGATCGGGAGTAGCCATCTGATGTCCCAGTGCGGCGCGCCGCGCCCTGGTGGGAGCGGTCGCGCCAGCCTAGTCGGAAACGCGTTTAGCCGAAGAGGATCAGCATGCCGAGAACGAAGGCGAGAATGCCCAGGGCTTCAGCCAGGGCGGCGCCGACGAACAGGTTGCCGATCTGGGCGGCGGCGGCGGCCGGGTTGCGGAGGGCGCCGGCTAGGAAGTTGCCGAAGATGGTGCCCACGCCGATACCGGCGCCGATCATGCCCAGGGTCGCGAGGCCCGCGCCGATGAACTTGGCGGCTTGAGGATCCATGAGTGTCTAGTCCTAGTTGGTTTGAAGGTTCAGGAGTGTTCGGTTGTGGGCCGCTTTTAGTGGCCGTGACCGAGGTTGACCACATCATTGAGATAGATGGTGGTCAGAACGGCGAAGACGAAAGCCTGCAGGAAGGCCACGAGGAACTCGAGGGCCGTCAGGGCGGTGACAATGCCGAAGGCAAGCGGTCCGACGCCAAGCCCGATGTAGCCGATCGACCCGGCGGCGGCGGTAGCGACGAAGCCGGCGAACACCTTGAGGGCGACGTGACCGCCCATCATGTTGCCGAACAGA
>Ga0164290_1001759_pt1 | contig 24086 bp, 14 predicted proteins | sample Micstemetagenome_FD_108782 | JGI IMG/M metagenome (GOLD analysis project Ga0164290, IMG submission 108782) | Contaminated culture microbial community from soil near Moab, Utah, USA - Microcoleus steenstrupii SON62 (Illumina Assembly) | ecosystem: Environmental > Terrestrial > Soil > Soil crust...
CCAATTGGCGCGCGCGATCACTCGCAAGAAGTTCGATACGCTCGCGTCAGCCCTTGATCCGGCAATCGAAGCGTGGGACCAACTCTCCGAGGCCGTTAAAGTCAAGATCGACTGATTTGCAGCAACGTAACAGGGTGCGTCCGCTCCGAAGGGGCGGATTTGTCCTGCGGGGAATGGAATGCGATGACACCGGTTGGGGGACAGCGGACGACTGGCAAGCGCAGGCTCGATGCGGGCTGGTCGCTCCTTGTCGCCGATGCCGGACAATATGCGACGCCGGCGGATATTCCAGCAAGCATCCGGCGGCTCCCGGCGATCGTCCCCGGAACTGTGGCCGAGGCGCTGGAGACCGCCGGCCGTTTTGACCGCACCCAGCCGCTGCCGCTCGCCGATCGTGACTTCTGGTATTTCCACGACCTGACCGGCGAAGCACCCGGGCCTTACCGGCTGGTATTCGACGGCCTGGCCGTCATCGCCGAAGTGTTCCTGAACGGCGTACGCATTCTTGAAAACCGCAGCCAGTTCGTTGTCAACGAGGTTCCGGTCACGCTCCGGGGCGATGATACGCTCGCCATCGCCTTCAGGGCGCTCAACCCGCATCTCAAGGCTTCCGGCCCGCGCGCCAAATGGCGGCCGCAGATGATCACGCCGCCCGGCATGCGGATGGTGCGCGCCACGCTGCTCGGCCATATGCCGGGCTGGTGCCCTGACATCGATGCGATCGGACCATGGCGGCCGATCCATCTCGTGCGCCAGGGCGGCATCGAGGTCGACGAACTCCGGATGGGCGCATCACTCAATGCCGAGGGCCACGGCGTGCTCGACCTCTCGTTTCGTTTTTCCGGACGTGCGACGGATCTCAGGATCGCCTGCGGCACGCAGCAAGTGCCGGTAATGATCTCGGCCGAAGGTGGGCTGCACGCCCATCTCACGCTGACTAATGTCAAGCCCTGGTGGCCGCATACGCACGGCGAGGCGCATCTCTATCCGGTCTCGCTGATCGCCGATGGCGTGGCCCGCCCGCTGGGCAAGGTCGGTTTCCGCAACGTTTCGCTTGAACAGGGGGCGGACGGCAAGGGTTTCGGGATCGAGATCAATTCCGTCCCGGTCTTCTGCCGGGGTGCGGTGTGGACGACGGCGGATATCGTGCGCCTGCCCGGCGGGCGCGCCGATTACGAACCGTGGCTTCGGCTCGCGCGCGACGCCGGCATGAACATGATCCGCATCGGCGGCACGATGGCCTACGAGAGCAGAGATTTCTTCGAGGTCTGTGACGAGCTCGGGATCATGGTTTGGCATGATTTCATGTTCGCCAATTTCGATTATCCGGTCTCCGATCCGGAATTCGCGGGCGTGGTGAGGCGAGAGGCCCAGGACGCGCTGAAATCACTGCAAGGTTCGCCGTCGCTCACCGTTCTCTGCGGCGGCTCGGAAATCTACCAGCAGGCGGCGATGATGGGCATGCCGCAGAAGAACTGGTCGGGGCCGCTGACCGAGGAACTGCTGCCGTCGATCTATGACGAATATCGGCCCGATGTGATCTATGTGCCGAACTCGCCATTCGGCGGCGCAATGCCGTTTTCGCCCAATGAGGGTATTGCGCATTACTATGGCGTCGGGGCCTATTGCCGGCCGCTCGAGGACGCGCGCCGCGCCAATGTGCGCTTCGCCGCCGAGAGCCTGGCCTTCGCCCATGTGCCGGAACAGGTTACGCTCGACGTCCATCTGCCAGTGCCGGCGGTTCATGATCCGCGCTGGAAAGCGCGTGTGCCGCGCGACCGTGGCGCATCCTGGGATTTCGAGGATATCCGCGACCACTATCTGCAGGATCTCTACGGTTTCGATCCGGCCCGGCTGCGGCGCGAAGATCCGGCCCGCTATCTCGATTTCTCGCGCGCCGTGACCGCCGAAGTGACCGAAGCGACTTATGCGGAATGGCGGCGACCGGGGTCGTCCTGCGCCGGAGCACTGGTGTGGACATTGCAGGATCTGCTGCCCGGCGCGGGCTGGGGTGTAGTGGATTCTACCGGGTTGCCGAAACCGGTCTGGCACGGCATGCGTCGCGCGTTCCGGCCGGTTCAGGTGATCTTCTCCGATGAAGGCAGCAATGGGCTTTATGTGCATGTGATCAACGAGACGTCCCATGACCTCGACTTGCGGCTGGAGGTTTCGGCTCTGCGCGACGGCATGCAGCCGTCCGTCTCCGGTATGCGGGACATCTCTCTGCCGGCGCGTGGCGCTCAAAGCCTCGCCGCCACCGATCTGTTCGGCGCCTTCTTCGACACGACCTATGCCTTCCGCTTTGGGCCGCCGTCGCATGACGTGACCGTCGCGCGGCTGATGGAGGGCGATCACGAGATCGCCAGCGCCTTTCACTTCCCGCGCGGACGCATGGCCGCCATGCACGCGGTCAATCTCACCGCCGAACTGGGAAACGATGCGCGTGGTCCCTTCATTGCGCTCTCGACCGACAGGCTGGCGCAGTCGGTCAATCTCGGGTTCGAAGGCTTTATCCCCAGCGACAACTGGTTTCATCTGGCGCCTGGCAGGACCAAGCTCGTGAGACTTGGCCGGCATGGGAACGGCGAGGAACGGCCGACCGGTGAAATCCGCCATCTCGGTTCGAACAATGTGATCCGGCTTTGAGGGGCGTGACGTGAACAATATCGCCCTGCACGGCCTTCTCGCACTCACCATCGCATTCGGTGCGACAGGGGAAGCGTCCGCGGCCAGTTGCTTCCGGGGGATCAACATATCAGGCGCCGAGTTCGGTTCGGTCGGCGGGAGCGTGAACAAGGACTATACCTGGCCATCGACCAACACGCTCGATTACTTCGCCGGCAAGGGTTTCAACACGGTGCGGCTGCCCTTCAAATGGGAGCGGCTGCAGCCGAAGCTGATGGGCGAATTCGACGACGCGGAACTGTCGCGGCTGATGGAGACCGTCGAGCTTATCAGGGCACGCGGTATGACGACGATCCTCGATCCGCACAATTTTGGCCGCTACAATGAACTGGTGATCGGCTCCGAGCATGTTCCGATCGCCGCCTTTGCCGACCTCTGGTCCAAGCTCGCGCGCTTCTACCCCAATGATGACAAGGTGGTGTTCGGCCTCATGAACGAGCCCTTCAAGATGCCGGTGACCCAATGGCTCGCGGCCGCCAATGCGGCGACAGCGGCGATCCGCAAAGAGGCCAAGGCCGACAATCTGATCCTGGTGCCTGGCACGGCATGGACCGGGGCGCATAGCTGGATGGCATCAATCGACGGAGAGCCAAACGGTGTTGTGATGAAGGGCCTCTCGGATCCGGCCAACAATTTTGCCTTCGAGTTTCACCAGTATCTCGATGACGATTTCTCGGGCACCAAGGACAATTGCTCGCGCGCCGAAGACGCTGTGATGGCGCTCAAGAATGTGACCGCCTGGCTGAAATCCAATGGCTATCGCGGCATGCTGGGCGAGTTCGGCGCGCCGCAGGAGGGTGCCTGCGTGGCCGGCGTCAAGGCCATGGTCGATGTCGTAGAAGAGAACAGGGATGTCTGGACAGGCTGGACCTACTGGGTGGCCGGCGACTGGTGGAGCGACCAGGAAGCGCTCAATATCCAGCCGACTCGGAAGGGCGACCGGCCGATGCTTCAGGCCCTGTTGCCGGCGCTCCGCGATCTGTCGGCGGACGGCGCCGCTTGCCCTGCCCTCGATTGAGCCCGCTCCAGAAGCCTCGACCAGAATGACTTGACTGCGGGGATTTCGACAGCAGCCACGGTGCCTGCCAGGAACCACATCAACGCGCCTGTCTTGATCGAGAAGAAGGAGTTCGAGATCACCATGATGAGCAGCAGGTAGACGATCATCATGGAATGGAACTCCCATGCGCGCGCATTGCGGAAGGGCATGAAGACGAATACGGCCCATAGCCCGATGAAGCCGAACAGGCCGAATTTGGTGAGCGTGTAGGCGAGGCCGGAATCCGCCGTGAACTGCTCGGTCGTTTCGACGCCCAGTATCACCGGCAATGGCAGTTCGGCCAGGATATGCGCCGTGACCGCGATGCGGCCCGCGAGATCGTTGGGGCCACCATTCGTGCCTGTCGCCAGACCATAAGCGCCGATCACCGCCAGCAAGAGAAAGGGCATGACCAGCCAGAGCGTGCGGGGAATGAGCTTGAACAACGGCGCCAATATCGCAATCAGGATGCAGGTGAACAGGCCGAAGCGGGCATCCGCCAGCACGATCATCGCCAGTGCTGCGGCAAACAGAAACCAGCGGCCATTCCATCCCCGCCTAAACATCGCCCATGAAAAGATGATCACGCCGAAATTGCCCATCGACACCGGCTCGAGGAAGACCGACGAGACGCGGTGCTGCCCCAGGAACGACAGGATCGTGCGCGGCTCCGGCCGGCTGCCCGAGATGAACAGGCCCCTGGTCTCGCCGTAGCTTTCGGTCAAGGTCACCGTGCCCTTAGAGATGTAATAGCCGAGCACGTTGAACCAATCGAGGTAGAGATCGAGAAGGAAATATTCAAAGACGGCGAAGAACAGCACCGTTATCGCCGACCACACCGCAAGGCTGTCGGCCAGCTTGAGGTCCCGCAGGCGCGAGCCCATGGCGTAGAAGATGACCGGGATCAGAACATCGCGCGCGGCCTTGAGATCGTTGGCGCCGCGCAGCGCGAAGAGCATCAGCATGTAGCTTGCGAAGATGCCGAGGAAGAGATAGAGCCCCGCCCTGCGATCCATGGCCACGAGAAGCGCCGTGCCGATGATCGCCATCTCCATCATCATGACATGGCTGTCGCGCATCGGCATGACGCGCGTGTTGACGAGGCACAGGAAGAGATTGAAAGCCAGACCGCCCATGACAGAGACGATTGCGCCGAACCGGAGGAAGCTCGCGAGCGGGTTCGTCTCGTCGAGCGGCGGCAGGATATTTTCCGATGCTGCGATCGCCATGCGTTACCCCCGCGTCAGGCGACCCGGCCAAGCATGACGGTTCCCAGCATGCGGTCACGCCAGGGTGCGAGCGAGTTCACCAGTTCTTCCATGCGCTGGCTGCTGTCATTCTCATCGCCGACGAGCAGGATGGCATTCGCCTTTTCGAGTAATTCGGCGAGATGGTGGCGGGCTTCCTCGCCATTGGCATCAATGATGACGAAATCCGCCTTGCGTTTGTGGCCGGCGAAATTGGAGAAGGTGGGCGCGGTCGCCTTGGGGCGACGGGCATTTTCAAGCGCCAGCCGGGTGAATTTCAAGAGATCCGCGAGCGGCGCCTCGCTGGCGCTGACATGGGCGGCACCATCGCGACCGTCGCCGCCGGAATAGAGCACCACCTTGTTGAGCCGGTGTAGCGCGCCGGCGACATCGGTAACGATGCGGCTGCCGGAATTGTCATTGTCGGGCGACAGGAAAAGCACGGTCGATGGCTGGCCGGGCCGCGAAAGCTGCAACAGGCTATCGACCGTGCGCGAGACGCCGATCTGGGCCTTGCGTTCCCATTCGCGATCATCCCCCTCGATAAACTTCCGTCCCGAGAGTTGAAAGCCACGCGGCTTCGGCCTGATGGCCGGGATATGAGCGATGACGGGAAGCTTCGCGGGCGCGGCGTGCGTGGGCGCGGCCAGCTCTAAGAACTCTTCTTCGTACTGGTTCTCGTCGATCTCCTGCCTGCCGCCGAATATCCGTGAAAGGATTTCCACGAACACTGCGAGGCCGCTGCCGAGCGCTATGCCGAAAAGTCCACCTGCGATGACGATGATGATCTTCGTCACGAGCGACGAACCGCCCGACGCCACCGCCTTGGAAATGACGCGTGAATTGTTGATGTTGACCGTGTCGCGCTGGCCGAGTTCGCTCGCCCGGGTGAGGAAGGTCTTGTAGAGCGCGCGCAGCGCATCGACTTCGGATTGCAGCGCGCGCGCCTTGATGCCGGCCTCTGATGTATCGAGGCTCGACGTGGTCAGCGTATCGAGCCGGCGCTGAAGGGCTGCGGTGGTGGCCTCGGCGCGTTCGAGCGCGCCCTTCATGGAGCCACGGATGCGAGTGAGTTCCTGCTCCATCACATCGCGCAAGCCCTCGACCTGCGACCGCGCAGCCTTCATCTGAGGATGATTGGTGCCAAGCGTGGTGGCCAACTGGTCAGCGCGGGCGGCGAGTTGCGCATACTGGCCGCGCATGCCGCTGAGCGAGGTCGAGGCCAGCGCTTCGGGAATGCCGCCGGATTCGATCGAGCCGATGGTCAGGGTCTTGACCTGATTGTAGTTGGCGCGCTTGAGTTCTAGATCGGCACGCGCGGAAATAAGCTGTTTGTTGACGCCCTCGACCTGCTGGTCGATGACCAGGCCCTGCTGGCCGGTGGAAATCAGGTTGTTCCTGCCCTTGAAGGTCTCGAGTTCCTCTTCGGCACGGCGCAGTTTCTCCGCCAGATCCTTCGCTTGGAGCTCGAAGGCGCCACTAGCGCGCGTGGATGCATCCGAACGGGCCTCATGCAGACGCTTGAGATAGATCGAGGCGATCGCATTGGCGATTTCGGCAGCCTTGGCCATGTCGCGGTGCTTGACGGTGAGCGTCATGACGAAGGACTGGCCCTCGCGCTCGACGGTCATGTTTTTCTTCAAGGCAGCGACTGTGGCGTTCAGCGCCAGTTCCTTGTCCGCGAGGCCGGTGGCGTTGAGGAATCGGTCGTCGCGAAGCTTGAGCTTATCGACAACCTGGTTCAGCACTTCATGCGATTGCACGACGTAGAGCTGGCTTTCGAGCACACCGGTATCCTGTGACGCGGCGGCATTGTTCTGGTTGGGATCGGCAGGGCTTGCCGCCAGGCCTTGCGGGTCTATCAGGATATCTGTTGTGGCGATGTGGACCGGCGTGCGAACCGTAACATAGGCGCCGGCCAGTGCTGCGCAGATCAGCGCCGTCGCTACCACATAGAGCCAGCGCCTCAACAGAATGCCCGGCAATTGAAAGATATCGATATTCATTGGATGCCTTCGGGGCGCGCAAGCCGTGTCGTCGATCAGCATGATTGCCACGCCGGTTGCGGCGCGAGGATGACGGGATTCAATCTCGCAAAATATGGTTAACGGGGGGTAACCACGACGCCGCGATTTCGAAGGACACGGTTTGCGCTGTGTTTACCATTGGGGGGAAAAAGGCCCGCATTTCAGCCTTTTGTTAACCGTTGGAGCAGAGTAAGGCCCTAGGGTCGGGACCAACTGGTTCAAAACGCGACGGATGCCGTGAACATGAAGCCTATCGATCACGAGACCCTTGAAAGGGGGGTGGAAGCGGTTGCCCGACCGCTGGTCGTCCATGTCGTGCGCCAGTTCCTGCCAAATCGCGGCGGGCTGGAAGATGTCGTGTTCAATCTCTGCATGCAGTCGATCGGCCATGGCTTTCGGATCCGGGTCGTCACGCTCAATTCGCTGTTTTCCGATCCCGCCCTGCCGCTTGCCGATCGTGAAATCTTCGATGGAATCGAAGTCGTCCGCATTCCCTGGCATGGTTCGAGCCGCTATCCGGTAGCGCCATCCGTGCTGTCTCACATCGGCGATGCGGATATCGTGCATGTCCATGCGATCGACTTCTTCTACGATTTCCTGGCACTCACCAGGTTCATCCACCGCAAGCCGATGATCGTGACCACGCATGGCGGCTTCTTCCACACGCGGAAGTTCGCAGGCATCAAGACTTTCTGGTTCCAGACGCACACGCGTTTTTCAGCCCATCAATACCGGGCGGTGGTCGGTTGCAGCCGGTCGGATCAGGATACGTTCGACAGGATCGCACCTTCCCGAACGCAGCTGATCGAGAATGGAACCGACACGTCCAAGTTCGCCAATGCGTCCTCGACACTGCCACGCAAGCGGATCGTGACGCTCAGCCGCTTCTCGATCAACAAGCGGCTGGAACGGCTGATCGCGGTCATGGCTTCGCTTTCTGCTGCCGATCCCGACTGGCATCTCGATATTCTCGGCGTGCCGTCCGACCTCTCCGTGTCCGATCTTGAAAATATCATTGCGGACCATGGTCTGTCCGGGAATGTATTCGTGCATGCCGGTCTGGACAATGCTGGCGTCCGCTCTGCCATATCGAAGAGTTCGTTATTTGTCTCGGCGTCCGAATATGAGGGCTTCGGGCTTGTGGCGATCGAGGCGATGAGTGCCGGCCTGGTTCCGGTGCTGGAAGGCAATACGGCCTTCACCGCTCTTGCCAGCCAACATTCCGATATCCGGCTCTGTGATTTCACTGATGTGTTGCGTGCCGCCGATACGATCCAGTCGGCATATCAATCGCTGCTTGGCGACCCGTCGCTTCGCGCCCGATTGATGACCGAGACCGAGGTTTATTCCTGGGCCGGCGCCGCCGCTTCCTATTTCAAGCTCTATGACGGGATAATCGAGGGCGTGCGGCGATGACGCGCGTCCTTATCGTCACCGGCCAGCATTTCGCGACCCAGCCGCGCAAGGTGGATCTGCATTTCATGGCCGGCGCGCTCAACGCGCGCGGCATCCAGGTCGATTTCCTGAGCATACGGCTCAGCCTGGTCAGCCGGCTGATATCCGACGAACGTTGGGCTTTCGCCAAAACGCGCGCGATCAACGAGTGGACGGAGATCACACCGCTGCTCGGCGAGTTCATCTGGGTCAGCACCGTGCATCCGATCAGTCTTGGCAGGCCGCTGCTCGATCTGGTCTCGACGCCGCTTGCCAAGGCCTATGGCCGCCGCATTCCCCGCGCCGTGAAAGCGGAGCTGCCGGAATATACGCATATTCTGGTGGAAAGCGGAATCTCGATCCTGACTATTCCCGAAATCCGCAGACTGGCACCAAAGGCGCGGATCATCTATCACGCCGCCGACCGGCTCTCGACCATCGGCGCGCATCCGGCTGCGCATGCGGCGCTGAGAGAGAGCATTGGCGCTGTGGACCTTGTCCATGTCATGGCCGATGCCATCCGCGGCGATATCCCCGCAGGTGCGCCGGTGATCCATCTGCCGCATGGCATCTCTCGGGCGACCTTCGACCAGATCAGCGAAAGCCCCTATCATACGCCCAAGAACGCCGTCAGCGTCGGCGACATGCTGTTCGATGCCGATACGATCCGGACACTCGCGACCGGCTATCCCGACTGGACGTTTCATCTCTTCGGGCGTCTGGCAAGCCTCGAAGAGCATCTGCCGAACGTGATTGCCCATGGCGAGCAGCCCTTCGAGGACGTGGCGGCCTATGTCAAATTTGCCGATATTGGCATCGCGCCCTACCGACCGAAAGAGGATGCCGATTATCTCAGCCAATCGAGTCTCAAGATGATCCAGTACAGCTACTGCCGCCTGCCAATCGTGGCGCCGCATTTCGCCGCCGCCGGCAGGGCACATGTGCTTGCCTATGAACCCGGCAATGCCGAGAGCATTCGCGCCGCCTTCAAGGCCGCAATCGATTTTGACCGATCGGGGATCGATACGTCCGGCGTGCTGAGTTGGGAGGAGAAGACAGCCCGCCTGTTCGATCTCGATGATGCAAAGCCGTTGGCCATACCCGCCACACGGCTGAGCGCATAGGAGCGACCGGCACGCATGGCCAAAGGTATCGTTGCAAATTCGGCTCTCAATGCGGCGGCGGGCATGCTGCTGCTGCTGACAGGCTTTGCCTGCTCGATCATCGCCGCGCGACTGCTCGGCCCGGAGGCGAATGGCATCATTGCATTCTCGCTTTGGCTTGCCACGACGGGCGCGCTGGTTGCCGAACTCGGCACCGGTGTCATCCTGCTCAGAATGTTGCCGCAGCTCCGCGCGCAAGGATACGATGCAGGCCGCAGGCGCGGCTTCGCTGCATTCCTGGTCACGCCGACGCTGATTTCGACGGCCATCCTTGCCGGTCTCTACTGGCTGGTCTTCGTCACTTCGGAAGAGTTGCATTGGGCGGCAACCGCGCCATCGATCGCGCTGGTCACCGGCATCCTGTTCGTAATCCAGTCGGTTGGCGCCTTTACCAAGAACTACCTGATCGGCGAACAGCGACTCGACACCTTCGTCAAGCTGACGACCATTGCCTCTGTACTGCAACTCGCGACAGTATTGGCTGGTGCGCTGTTCTATGGCGTCGAGGGCGCGCTGATCGGCTATGCGGCGGGACAGTTCGTGCTGTTTCTGTATACGCTGACCATCATCTTCCAGAAGCGCGATCGCTGCGATGTGCCGACCAAGTTCCTGTGGTCGTCGTCGCTGATACTTTCGGCGGAATTCGTCGTGGATTCGATCTTTCTCAACCGGATCGAGATCCTCTTTCTGCAACAGTTCTGGTCGGTGCAACTCGTCGGCTTCTATGCCGTCAGCCTGTCGCTCGCCAATCTCGCGCTGCAACTGCCAGTGCAATTGACCGGCAGCCTGTTGCCCTATTATGCGCAACGCCGGCATAGCGACGATGGAACACTCTCGGCAGAGGTGTTTTCCGGCGTCATCCGGGCTCTGTCCTACATCACCCTGCCGATGAGCTTCGGGCTGGCGGCGATCTCGACAGGCCTGGTCTCGGCAGTCTTCGGCGAGGCATTCCGGCCGGCCGGCACGATCGTGGCGCTGCTCGCACTGTCATCGCCGGCCTTCGTCCTGATGACGATCCTGACGCAATATCTCTTCTCGATCGATAGGGCAAAGACGCGGCTCTTTGCCGGCATGGTCGGTGGCGCCGCGATCGTACTCGGCTGCCTGATCGCCGTGCCATGGTTCGGCGGCGAAGGCGCGGCGGTGGCCCGTCTCATCGGCTTTACCTTAATGTGCCTGTTCATGATCCGCGCCACCGGCTTCGGCCGAAGCCTCAGCGGACTCTATGTCAGCCTGGCCAAGGTGTCCGGCGCCGCGCTCGTCGTGGCGGGCACGGCCGCACTGGTCGAATATATCATGCCTGGGCCGATCGGAATCCCGGTCGCGATCAGCGCGGGATTGCTGGTCTATCCGCTGGCGTTGCGGGTCCTGAAAGCCGTTCCCGTTGAAGACGCGCGCGTGTTGATCAACATTTCCGGTTCTTTGCCGGGCCGCTTACGGCCACCCTTCAATCGTTCTATTCTCTTCATTACACCGGAAGCAGGAACAGACGTTAGCATGGAGAATTCGGGAGCGGACCAGAGCTTGCAGGCGATGGGCGAGCCGGTCGAGGGTGCGGGCCGCGCGGCAGCCATGCCCGTCGCATTTGACGGTACCGTCGGCCTGTTCTTGCCCGAGGACAATGGCATCGAACCGAGACACGCGGCCGTGCTCCTGCTGCCGCCCTGGGGGTTCGAGGAAATGTGCACGCGGAAATTCTTCCGCATTCTCGCCGAGCATCTCGCGACGAACGGCATTCCCAGCCTGCGGTTCGATTATCCCGGCACCGGCGACGCACCGGGCGGGCCGGAAAGCGATCTCGATATGGGGGATTGGGACACGGCCGTGTTGGCGGCCGCCGAGCGGCTCAAGGCTCTGTCAGGCCGCGAGAAAATTATCCTCGTCGGGCAAGGCCTGGGCGGCATGCTTGCCCAGCGGCTGGGGCGAGACATCTGCGGCGTCGATGGCATCGCTTTGCTCGCGCCCGCTCTCAATGGCCGCGCGTATCTCCGCGAAGTGTCGCTGTGGTCGAAGGTGGTTGATCAGGGGCTGGGGCTGAGGGAGGACCAGCGAGATAGTGACGGCGTGTCGATTGCCAGCCTCAAGCTGCCGGCTGGCATCGCCGACGCGATCCGTAAGACCAATCTCACGGCACCGCAAACAACAGCGGCCGGCCAGGTTCTCCTGCTGGAGCGCCCGGTGCGGATATCGGAGACCGGTTTTGCCGACGGCTTACGCGAACTTGGAGCCCATGTCGTCTTCGACGTGTTCGAGGGTTATGACGCCCTCGTTGCCAATCCGACGATCCAAAAGATGCCGATGGAAACGATCGGCAAATTGATCGGCTGGTTGCGCGACATCAATCCCATTGTCGGGGGCGTACGGACGCCGGACGCCATACTGCCGCCTGCCGAGCTGGCTGCTCAGGGCTATCGCGAACGTTTCGTGCGGTTCGGCGACAATAGCCATCTCTATGGTGTGTTCTGCATACCGGAGGTCCGCCAGGAAGCGGCATCCGTCCTGATCCTGACCACCGCCTATGACCGCAGTGCCGGCTGGGGCCGTTCGGGCGTCAACATGGCCCGCGATCTTGCGAGACACGGTATCGCTTCATTTCGTTATGACACGGCCAATGTCGGCGACAGCGTTCCGCTTCCCGGCACACCGCAGCAGATCCTCTATTCCACGACGCAGAACCACGATGTCGATGCGGCACTTGACCTGATGGAGCGCGAACTGGGTGGCAAGGTGCTGGTATCCGGTCGTTGCAGCGGCGGCTATTTGGCGCTCCGCAACGCCGTGCGCGACCAACGGCTCAAGGCGGTCGTCTCGGTTAATCCGTTCGTACTCTACTGGGATCCGGAGCGTCCGGTCGATGCCGGCCTGCAATTCGTACCGCGCAGCCTGGACGACTATGGCCAGCGGCTCGCGCGCTTTGAAACGTTAAAACGGTTGTTCGCCGGCGAGATCAATATACCGGCGGCGGCGCGCAACGTTATCATCGCGGTGGGCAAACGGCTGGCAAGAAAGGCAACCCTGCTGGTGCGCCAACTGCCAGGAAAGCGGCATATCCACCGCGAGGTCAAGGACAGCTTCCGGATCTATCAAGAACGGCAGATCCCTGTCAGCCTGATCTACAGCGAGGGCGATGTGGGTTTGGACGACCTGCACCTGCATTTCGGCGAGCAGGGCTCAGGCCTTAAGAGTTACCGCAATGTCACCTTGACTATGCTACCCGATACCGACCACAACCTGACGCCGGCGGCGTCCCGCCGGCTGGTGTTCTATGAGATATTGAGGCTGGCCAGGGCAGCATAAACAGCCCGATGAGACGCGATCAGTCGCTGAGCGTGTCGAAGAAATCCTTCATCTTGGCGAAAAACCCAGTCGAGTCGGGATTATTTTCCTTGGACGACAGCGTCTGAAACTCTTCGAGCAGTTCGCGTTGTCGCTTGGTGAGCTTCTGCGGTGTTTCCACCACGATCTGCACATAGAGGTCGCCCTGCTGGTGGGAGCGGAGCACCGGCATGCCCTTGCTCTTGAGGCGGAACTGCTTGCCGGTCGGCGTACCCTCAGGCACCGTGACGCGAGACTTGGTGCCGTCGAGTGTCGAAATTTCGAACTTGCCACCCAGCGCCGCCGTCACCATAGGGATGGTCACCATACAATAAAGATCGGCGCCATCGCGCTTGTAGAAGGAATGCGGTTTGACCGACATGAAAATGTAGAGGTCGCCCGATGGGCCGCCGCGCAGGCCGGCTTCGCCCTCACCCTGCAGGCGGATGCGCGTGCCATCCTCGATGCCCGCAGGGATGTTGACCTGTAGCGAACGTTCTTCAGTGACCCGGCCCTGGCCGTGGCATTTGGTGCAGGGGTCGGAGATCGTCTGGCCGCGACCCTGACAGGTCGGGCAGGTACGCTCGATCGAGAAGAAGCCCTGCGTCGCCCGCACCCGGCCGGAACCATGGCAGGTGCCGCAGGTCGTCGGTTTGGTTCCGGGCTTAGCGCCATTGCCATGACAGACGTCGCAGGTGATCGAAGATGGCACGCGGATCTGCGCGACCTTACCTGAAAACGCTTCCTCCAAGGTGATTTCCATATTGTAGCGCAGGTCTTCGCCGCGCTCGCGGCCTTGGGACTGGCCACCACCGGGGCGGCGCCGACCGCCCATCATCTCACCGAAAATGTCTTCGAAAATATCGGAAAAGCCACCTGCGCCCTGGAAGCCGCCCGCGCCGCCGCCCGGTCCGCCGCCTTCGAAGGCCGCATGACCGAACCGGTCATAGGCCGCGCGCTTCTGGGGATCCTTCAGGAATTCATATGCCTCGTTGATTTCCTTGAACTTCTTCTCGGCAGCGGCATCGCCCGGATTCTTGTCCGGATGCCATTTCATGGCGAGCTTGCGGAAGGCGCTTTTCAGGTCCTTTTCATCCGCCGTCTTGCTCACACCGAGCGTTTCATAAAAATCAGCTTTTGCCATTTTTCCTTTACCGGACGCGAGATGCGCGTGAACCTTGAATTCTGCGCTCTATGCTCTCTCACGTCGCAAGGCAGGCTACGCGAGACAACGCATGAATGGGATGAATTGAGAAGGCCTGCAAGTGACTTGCAGGCCTATTTCGATCGCAGCGTTTAGGCCGACTTCTTCTTGTCGTCGCCGCTAACATCCTCGAAGTCGGCATCGACGACATTGTCGTCTTCGTTCCCGTCCTCGCCGGCGGCGCCGCCTTCAGCCCGCTGGGCTTCGTACATCGCCTGGCCGAGCTTCATGGATGCTTCCATGAGGCTCTGAGTCTTGGCCTTGACGTCTTCCGCGTCGATATCGGTACCTTCGGTCGCAGCCTTTAGGGCCTCGATAGCCGATGTGATTGCATCGCGGTCGGCCTGGGTGACCTTGTCACCGAAGTCCTTGAGGGATTTTTCGGTCGAGTGGATCAGACTTTCCGCCTGGTTCTTGGCCTCGACGCCCTCGCGGCGCTTCTTATCGGACTCGGCATTGGCCTCGGCGTCCTTGACCATCTTCTCGATGTCGGCATCGGAGAGACCCCCGGACGCCTGGATACGGATCTGGTGCTCCTTGCCGGTGCCCTTGTCCTTGGCCGAGACGTTAACGATGCCGTTGGCGTCGATATCGAAGGTCACCTCGATCTGCGGCACGCCACGCGGTGCAGGCGGAATGCCGACGAGGTCGAACTGGCCGAGCAGTTTGTTGTCGGCAGCCATTTCGCGCTCGCCCTGGGCAACGCGGATGGTGACGGCCTGCTGGGCGTCTTCGGCGGTCGAGAAGACCTGGCTCTTCTTGGTCGGGATCGTCGTGTTGCGATCGATCAGGCGGGTGAACACGCCACCCAGCGTCTCGATGCCGAGCGACAGCGGGGTTACGTCGAGGAGCAGAACGTCCTTGACGTCGCCCTGCAGAACGCCGGCCTGGATGGCCGCACCCATGGCGACGACTTCATCCGGGTTGACACCCTTGTGCGGCTCCTTGCCGAACAGCTGCTTGACGACTTCCTGCACCTTCGGCATACGGCTCATGCCGCCGACGAGCACGACTTCATCGATTTCGCCAGCCGAGATACCGGCATCCTTGAGCGCCGCCTTGCACGGCGCGACGGTGCGCTGCACGAGGTCATCGACCAGGCTTTCGAACTTGGCGCGCGTCAGCTTCATCGTCAGATGCTTCGGACCGGTCGCATCGGCCGTGATGAACGGCAGGTTGATTTCGGTCTGCTGTGAGGACGAAAGCTCGATCTTGGCCTTTTCGGCGGCTTCCTTGAGGCGCTGAAGGGCGAGCTTGTCGTTCTTCAGTTCAATACCCTGTTCCTTCTTGAATTCGGCCGCGAGATATTCGACCAGACGCATGTCGAAGTCTTCACCGCCAAGGAAGGTGTCGCCATTGGTCGACTTCACCTCGAAGACGCCGTCGCCGATCTCGAGAACCGAGATATCGAAGGTGCCGCCGCCAAGGTCGTAGACCGCGATCGTCTTGCCTTCGCGCTTGTCCATGCCATAGGCAAGAGCAGCAGCGGTCGGCTCGTTAATGATGCGCAGCACTTCGAGACCGGCGATCTTGCCAGCGTCCTTTGTGGCTTGACGCTGGGCGTCATTGAAATAGGCGGGAACCGTGATGACGGCTTTTTCGACCTTTTCGCCGAGATAGGCTTCCGCAGTCTCCTTCATCTTCTGAAGGATCATCGCGGAGATCTGCGAAGGCGAATAGCCAGTGCCGCGGGATTCGACCCATGCGTCGCCATTGCCGGCCTTGATGATCTTGTAGGGAACGAGGCCCTTGTCCTTTTCCACGGTCGGATCTTCATAACGGCGGCCGATGAGGCGCTTGACGGCGAAGACGGTATTTTCCGGGTTGGTGACTGCCTGGCGCTTGGCCGGCTGACCGACGAGACGCTCAGAGTCTTCGGTGAAGGCCACCATGGATGGGGTGGTGCGCGCGCCTTCGGAATTCTCGATCACCTTGGCGTCCTTGCCATCCATCACTGCAACGCAGGAGTTGGTGGTTCCGAGGTCGATACCAATTACTTTAGCCATTCTACTTCTCTCCTATTAGCAGGATGCACGGACCCGGATTCCGGCATTCCGTCGCAACCCCCGTATGGATGGTTTCACTACAAGTGCCTGAGCATCATGCCGCTCAAGCCGATGGGGGGTATATAAGGAGGCCTTTTTTTCTCTGCAAGGCGGAAGAGTGGGCTTGCCCCTGCAAAATTCACCGTTTCGTGAAGAAAAGCGGGGCTATTTGCCAATTGTGCGGTAGCGGGCTGAGAAGACCGCCCGCTCGGCCGTTTATTCGGCCATCAGGACGTCGAGCAGGGTGGAATTCGGCTTCTTCCGGTTCTGGGTGGCGCCGGTCGTTTCGCCGACATCCATGGGTGGCACAAGACCATCGTTCGATGCGTCGTCCTGCCTGCGGACAGGCTCGCCGACGTCAATGGCCGGCACCATCGCCTCGTCGGCGGGTCGCTCATCAGGAACGACCGCGACCGGCTGTTTTTCAACTTTCCTGGCGGGCTTGTCCTCGCCGAGCGCGTGGCTTATCATCTCAAACAGCGTGTCGTCGCTCGAACTGCTGTCAGGCTGTGATTTTACTTCGAGCTCGGGCTGCCGAGCAATATCGGTGCCGAGGCCGAAAAGAGGCGCAGGCGAGACACCATCATGAGCGGCGATCATGAACTGGCTCCAGGCCTTCGCCGGCAAGCCCCCGCCGGTGACCTTCTTCATCGACGTGCCGTCATCATTGCCGAACCAGACGCCGGTCGTGAGGTTGGCCGTGTAACCGACAAAGAGCGCATCGCGGAAGGATTGCGTGGTGCCTGTCTTGCCGGCCGTCTGCCAGCCAGGAAGCTTGGCGTTCTTGCCCGTGCCCCGGGTGATGACGCCGTTCATCATGTCGTTCATCTCGGCGGCGATCTTTTCCGACAACACGCGCGGCGGTGCGTCATAAGTATTCTCGTAGAGCACCTTGCCCGACACGGTGGTCACGCGCTTGATGACATGCGGCGTCGCCTTGTAGCCACCATTCATGAAGGGCGCGTAGGCTGCCGTCAGTTCGACGAGCGATGTTTCGGATGTGCCGAGTGCGATCGAGGCATTCTCCTGCATCACCGACTCGATACCCATGCGGTGGGCGACCTTCGCGACGTTGTTGGGGCCGGCCTCCATCACGAGCTGGGCCGCGATCGTATTCAGCGAATTGGCCAGCGCGCTCGCCAGCGTCACGCGGCCGCGATATTTGTTGTCGTAATTGTCGGGCGTCCATTTGCCGATGCGAACAGGCGCGTCGTTACGCACGGAACTGGGCAGCAGTCCCTGTTCGAGTGCGGCTGCATAGACGAACGGCTTGAACGCCGAGCCCGGCTGGCGCTTGGCCTTGAAGGCACGGTTGAACTGACTGGCCGCATAGTCGCGGCCGCCGACGACGGCGCGGATCGCGCCAGTGCCGTCTATGGAGACGAGAGCAGCCTGACTGGCATTGAGTTTCTTGCCTTCCTTGTCGAGCGTGGTCTTGATCGCCTTTTCGGCAGCCTTTTCCAGTGTACGGTCGATCGTGGTATCGACGATGATATCTTCCTTGACGTCGCCGATCAGGGCCGGCAGTTCGTCCATGACCATATCGGCGGCGTAGTGCTCCGCCCCGGTCCAGTAGCTCTTGGCCTTCATCGGCTTGTTGTCGATGGCCGCGACCAGTTCCTCGCGCGTAATGAAGCCTTCTTCCTGCATGGCGTTGAGAACCAGCTTGGCGCGTGCCATGGCGCCCTCGGGATTCTTTGCCGGAGAAAGTGCCGACGGCGCCTTGAGCAGGCCGGCGAGGATCGCGGCCTCGGTGAGGTTCACGTCGCGCGCGGACTTGTTGAAGTAGCGGCGGGACGCAGCCTCGACACCATAGGAATTCGAACCGAAGAACACCCGGTTGAGATACATGGCCAGGATCTGGTCCTTGGAATACTTGCTCTCGAGCCATATGGCGAGCAGCACTTCCTGGACCTTGCGCTCAAGCGTGCGATCGGGTGTCAGGAACATGTTTTTGGCGAGCTGCTGGGTAACCGTCGAGCCGCCCTGCACCATGCGGCCGGCCATGACATTCGACACCATGGCGCGCGAGAAGCCGATCGGATCGAAGCCGAAATGCGAATAGAAGCGCCGGTCTTCGATGGCCATGACGGCCTGCGGAATATAGGGCGACATCGCATCGAGCGGCACGGCCTCGCCGCCGGTGGAACCGCGATTGGCGAGCAGTACGCCGTTCACATCGACGATCTTGATGTTCGGCGGACGGTTCGGCATCGCCCAGCTGTCGGCGCTCGGCATGCGCGAGCCGTAATAGACGACGAGGCCCGCCACGCCGAGACCAGCCCAGAGGCAGAGGACCAGCGACCAGTAGACGGCCGTGCGGACAAAGCCGAAGAGGCCGCCGCCCGAACGGCGCGCGCGCGTACGGCTCGATGCAGAGCGCGAAGATTTGGCAGACTTCGCAGATCTGGACGAACGGCCGGCACGGTCACGCGGATCCGCGCGCAGGTCGCTGTCGCGTCCGCGCTTGCCACCACCTTCAAAGGAAGGTTCGATCCTGTTTCCCGATCGTGATTTACCCGCCATGCCCCTCAACAATCCATAAACAACCGACGCAAAACACGTCCGTCCGGGTGAACTTTAAATGTGGCCGTTTAATGGGTCGTTAAGTTTGCCGCGCGTTGCCATCCATTGTTCCCAAGGCCTCCCAAAAACGCGCGTAGTCATTCAAAAATCGATCCGTCCGGGGTGTTCACGATGGCGTGAGCATGCGCGGAGCCCGGTACGCGTTTGTGAAACCTTCTCGGATTCATAACGTTTCATCAGCGGTCCAAGTGAAGAGACCGAAACTCCAACGAGGAGAAAATCCGATGACAAACTTGATCAAGACTACCCTTCTGGCTGCGTCCATTCTCGCAGGCGCTTCCGTTGGTTATGCCCAGCAGAGCCCAGGTCGCGACGGCCCCGGTGGGATTGACGCCGGGATGAGCGACTCCCATGGCAATGAAATCGAGAACGAGGAACTGCGTACTGTCGATCCAGCTCCGACTGGTTCCATCGTTCCCTGCGAATCCGGCAGCTACGATGTTGACGGCAATTGCGTCGTGGATCCCGACATCCAATAGCGCTCCTACCCTTGCATGAGCCACGCATCATGACGATGTACCGGCATAGGACAGAACGGCCCCTTGCGGCATGACGCTTCGGGGGGCCGTATTTTCAGGCTTCAAATTACCTTTTCAGAGCATCGATGATCCGGATCCAGGATCGGATTCCCTTGTGGAACGAGTTGAGGTCGTATTTCTCGTTCGGCGAATGGATTCGATCATCCGACAGCGCGAAGCCGACGAGAAGCGTTTCCATGCCGAGCATCTTCTGAAAATCTCCGGCAATGGGGATCGAACCACCCATGCCGATCATCACCGCTGGCTTCGGCCACTCATTGGAGAGCGCATTCTTGGCGCGATTGAGCAAGTCGGAATCATAGGGAAGCTGAATAGCCGGCGAGCCGCCGTGTTCGTAGAACTCAACCTTGCAGTCGGCGGGCAGCTTGCCTTGCACATAAGCGCGGAATGCCGCCCGCACTTTCTTCGGGTCCTGCTTGCCGACCAGCCGGAATGAGACCTTGGCGGAGGCTTCTGCGGCGATGACCGTCTTGAACCCCTCGCCCGTATAGCCGCCCCAGATGCCGTTGACCTCGGCGGTAGGGCGCGCCCAGGTGAGTTCCATCACGCTGCGGCCCTTCTCGCCAGAGGGAATGGAGAGCCCGATCGCGCCGAGAAATTTCTCCGTAGTCATCCCCAGCGTTTCCCAGGATGCCTTGATCTGCGTGGGGGTTTCCTCGACGCCGTCATAGAAGCCGTCGAGCGTGACGCGGCCGGTCTCGTCGTGCAGGCCTGCGAGGATATCGCTGAGGATATGGATGGGATTGGCGGCAGCGCCACCGAAATAGCCGGAATGCAGGTCGCGGTCGGCCGCCGTGATCTTGATCTCCTCGCCGACCAGGCCGCGCAATCCCGCCGAGATTGCCGGGGTTTGCTCGTCCCACATCGACGTGTCGCAGATCAGCGCGAAATCGGCCGTGAGTTCCTTTGCATTGGCTTCGAGAAACGGCTTGAGGGACGGCGAGCCAGACTCTTCCTCGCCTTCGAACAATACGGTGACGCGAACCGGGAGTTCGCCATGGATTTCCTTGTAGGCGCGGCAGGCCTCGACAAAAGTCAGCAACTGGCCTTTGTCATCCGATGTGCCGCGGCCGGTGATGACCTTCTTGCCGCCGGTCTCGCGGATGGCGGGCTCGAACGGATCGAACTCCCACAGATTGATCGGGTCGACCGGCTGGACGTCGTAGTGGCCGTAGAAGAGCACATGCGGCGCATCGGCGCTGGCGCCCGCATGGTGGCCGACCACCATCGGGTGGCCAGTCGTGTCGCGCACCGAAGCGTCGAAGCCCAGCTTCACCAGCTCATCCACCAGCCACTGAGCGGCCGCACGGCATTCCGCCTTGTAAGCCGGATCCGTCGAGATCGACTTGATGCGGCAGAGCGCGAACATCTTCTCGAGGCTCGAATCGAGATTTTCGTCGGCTCGGGCGAGCACGGGTGAAAGTGCGGTCATCTGGGTATCCTCGAAGAACGTAGCGGGCTGATTTGCGCCGGACCTTAGTGCCTTCATTGTCAAATGGAAACATTTCTGTTGAGGCTCCAATTCCGGTGCAGGATGGCGCCGCCCGAATTCACATTCTGATTGAACCCCCGGCAAAATGCGTTATAGCGCCTTGTTGTCACATCACCTTTGCGGCAATCTCCGTCGCAACGGACGGGAGAAGAGGGGCAGGATTTGGCGGCTCGCGAGACCATCGCATTGATCGCGCATGATCAGAAAAAAGACGATATGGCCGACTTCGCCCGCCTGCACCAGCAGGCGTTGTTAGCTTACGATCTCGTCGCGACCGGCACGACCGGCGCCAAGGTCATGGAGGCTGTTCCGGCTCTTCCCATCACGCGGTTGAGGAGCGGCCCGCTCGGCGGCGACCAGCAGATCGGCGCCATGATCGCGGAGGGCAAAGTCTCGATGCTGATCTTCTTCACCGACCCGCTGACCGCGATGCCGCACGATGTCGATGTCAAGGCGCTGACCCGGCTGGCAACCGTCTACGACATTCCGATGGCGCTCAACCGGGCGACGGCGGAAATGCTGATCGCGCCCGACGAGAACTAGGATCAAAGGCGCGATCAAAACCAGAAATTCAAGGCAGGCAACACACCGATGGCCAAGACACGCGATAACCACTTCCCGTTCCCGATCCTCATCGGCGACATCGGCGGTACCAATGCACGCTTCTCCCTTCTCACCGATAGCATCGCCGAGCCGAAGGATGTGACGATCGTCCAGACGGCCGCCTATCCCACGATCGATGCCGCGATCCAGCAATCGGTGCTCGACAAGACCTCCGTCCAGCCGCGCTCGGCGATCCTTGCTGTCGCGGGGCCGATCAATGGCGATGAAATTCCGCTGACCAACTGCCCCTGGATCGTTCGCCCCAACGACATGATCGCCAATCTCGGTTTCGAGGATGTGATGGTCATCAACGATTTCGAGGCGCAGGCGCTCGCTGTCGCGACACTCGACGATGACAACCAGGTTCAGGTTGGAAGCGGCGAGGCGAAGCCGAACCACTCCAAGGTCGTGCTCGGGCCGGGTACCGGGCTCGGGGTCGCGGGGCTCGTGCATGCACTCGATGCGTGGATACCGGTTCCGGGCGAAGGCGGCCATGTGGACCTCGGCCCTCGCAGCGCGCGTGACTTCGAAATCTTTCCGCATATCGAACGGATCGAGGGCCGCGTGTCGGCCGAACAGATTCTCTGTGGCCGTGGTCTTCTGGGGCTCTACACTGCGATCTGCGTCACCGATGGCGTGACGCCCTCGCTCAACACGCCCGCCGATGTCTCGACCCAGGGTCTCTCCGGCGAAGACAGCCAGGCCGCGGAGGCGATCTCGCTGTTTGCCATCTATCTCGGCCGCGTGGCCGGGGATATGGCCGTCGTCTTCAACGCCAAGGGCGGCGTCTATCTCGCCGGCGGTATCCCGCAGAAAATCCTGCCGGCGCTGCAGCGGCCGGAATTCCGCGAAGCCTTTGAGGATAAGGCGCCGCACGGGGTGATGATGTCGCATATCCCGACCTTCGTGGTCACCCACCCGCTGGCGGCACTCTCCGGCCTGTCGGCCTTTGCCCGCATGCCCGGAAGCTTTGGGGTTTCGACCGATGGCCGCCGCTGGCGGAAATGACTGTTCAAGCTGGACGTCAATCGCTATGACGCACACCGTTGAACAGGACATGTGCTCTTGAGCGCTGACAAAAACAAGAATTGGCAGGAAGACCGGGCGGCGATGTTTCCTGTGATCCGCAGGTTGTTCATGGAGAACGCCCGCGACCACATAGGCACTTATGTCTTCGCCATCATCTGCCTCGTAACCGTCGCGTTGTGCACGGCATTTACCGCCTGGGTGATGGAATCGGTCATCAACGAAGCGTTTAGCAACAAGCGCGTCGGCCTTGTCATCTGGATTTGCGTAGCGATCTTCATCGCCTTCGCGATCAAGGGTTTCGCCACCTATGGCCAATCCGTCTTGCTCAACAAGATCGGCAATGCCATCGTCGCGAAATACCAAAAGCGGCTATATTCGCACCTGATGGCGCTGAATTTGGGTTATTTTGCCGATGCGCGCTCCGCCCAGATTGCGGCCACCGCGACGCAGAATGTCAACGGCATCCGCGAGACGCTGAACCTCGCCGTCACCTCTGTCGCCCGCGATGCGCTGACCTTCGTGGCACTGGTCGGCGTGATGATCTCCAAGGACTGGCTGCTCACGGTCTTGGTCGCGATCACCGCGCCGCCGATGCTGCTCGCCGTCCGCTATCTGGCGCAGCGGGTGCGGAGTGCGACACGGGAGTCGGTCGAATACAATTCCCATGTCAGCGGCGTGATGCAGGAGACGATCCAGGGTCTCACGATCGTCAAGGCCTTCACGATGGAAGACCAGTTGCGCGGTCGCATGGACGGGCTCGTCGACATTGCCGAGAAGCGCGCCAACAAGATCGTGCGGCTTTCCGAGCGGACGTCGCCGATCACCGAGAGCTTTGCCGGCGCAGCAATCGCCGCCGTCATTGGCTATGCTGCCTATCAGTCTATCTATGCAGGCCAATTGCCCGGCGCCTTCATCTCGTTCATCGCGGCCATGCTGCTGGCCTACGATCCCGCTCGGCGCCTGGCCAAGCTGCAGGTGCAACTCGAAAAGGCCTATGTGAACGCGAAGATGATCTTCGACATTCTCGATACGCCGATCCCGATGCGGGAGGCACCCGACTCCAAGCCGTTGGTGGTAAGCGAAGGCACGATCGAGTTTCGCGACGTGCAGTTCGGCTACCGCTCCGAGCCGATCGTCAAGGGTATCAGCTTCATCGCCGAGGGTGGCAAGTCGACGGCGATCGCAGGGCCTTCCGGTGCCGGCAAATCGACGATCATCAGTCTCATTCCGCGCTTCTATGATCCAGACGAGGGGCGAATCCTGATCGACGGGCAGGACATAAGCCAGGTTACGAAACGGTCGCTGAGGGAAAGCCTCGCCTATGTATCGCAGGCGCCTTTGCTGTTCGAAGGCACGGTTCGCGACAACATCCGCTACGGCCGACCCGGCGCTACCGATGCCGAGATAGAGGAAGCGGCGCGGCAGGCCTATGCGCATGAATTCATCAAGGCGCTGCCCCAGGGCTATGACACGCCGGTCGGCGAGAACGGACTGAACCTCTCGGGCGGCCAGCGCCAGCGGCTGTCGATTGCCCGCGCGCTGGTGCGCAATGCGCCGATCCTGCTGCTCGATGAGGCAACCTCCGCACTCGATTCGGAAAGCGAATCCGCTGTGCAGAAGGCAATCGAACATGCCATGCACGGCCGCACCGTGATCGTCATCGCCCATCGGCTCTCGA
>Ga0164290_1001760_pt1 | contig 24076 bp, 26 predicted proteins | sample Micstemetagenome_FD_108782 | JGI IMG/M metagenome (GOLD analysis project Ga0164290, IMG submission 108782) | Contaminated culture microbial community from soil near Moab, Utah, USA - Microcoleus steenstrupii SON62 (Illumina Assembly) | ecosystem: Environmental > Terrestrial > Soil > Soil crust...
CGTGACTGGTGACTCGTGACTGGTGACTCGTGACTGGTGACTCGTGACTGGTGACTCGTGACTGGTGACTCGTGACTGGTGACTCGTGACTGGTGACTCGTGACTGGTGACTCGTGACTGGTGGTCGCGGCGTCCCGCCGCGACCCTTCTTTGGCTGCGAGTCGCGGCGACGATGAAACAGGCTAGGCCTGCCAGTCACGAGTCACCAGTCACGAGTCACCATTCACGTCCTTCAAGACTGCACCCAGGGCAGCCCCGCCTTCCGCCATCCGCCCACCGTGCCGCGGTGGCCCAGAGCGTCCTTGTCGCCTTCGAAACCCTCGAGGACGTTGTACGCCTCGGTGTAGCCCAGCTGCTTCGCAGTCGCGGCGGCGGCACTCGACCGCGCGCCGCTACGACACAGGAACATCACCAGCGACTCCGGATCGACCTGCGACTTGAGATCGGCCGCGAACGCCGGGTTCGGCGCTCCGTCCGGCCAGGTCTGCCATTCGATCTCGACGCTGCCGGGAACCCGGCCGACCCACGTGAGTTCGGCCCGGGTCCGCACGTCCACCAGCTTGGCGCCGGGTGCCAACGACAGCAGCTCGTGGGCCTCGGAAGGGGTCAATGCACCATCATAGGGCAGCCCCAGTTGGCGCGCCCGGTTCTGGGCGCGGTCCAGAATTTCCGTCAGTTTTCCCATGATAAGAGGCTCCATCTCGAAAAAATCCTTGGGGGCTGGCGGCCCCTCTGATCACGGAGACCTAGGCAGGTCACCGCAATGGATCAAGGACTAGCATTAGAATGCACCGTATTAGTGCATCAATCACAATATCGCACCGAAACGGCGCGGCCGGCACCGGTCCGGCTTCGCTAACGAATTGTGGCACAATGCTTTTTCGCCCAGAAGCCGTGGCACGGAATCTGCGGATCAGTGGCGCCGGTTTCCAATCCAGCGCATTAAACCCCTATTTTTTCTCGCCAAATTCTTGAGTCTCGAGGAGAACCTGAAGATGTCCCCAGCCGAAGTCCTAAAAACGATCAAGGACAACGAAGTGAAGTTCGTAGACCTGCGCTTCACGGATACCCGTGGCAAGGAGCAGCACGTTTCCGTGCCCGCCAGACAGTTCGACAACTCGAAATTCGAAGACGGTCACGCGTTCGACGGCTCCTCGATCGCCGGTTGGAAGGGCATCCAGGCCTCCGACATGTTGCTGATGCCCGACGCCGCTTCCGCTCGCATGGACCCGTTCACCGACGAGCCCACCCTGATCGTGACCTGCGACGTCGTCGAGCCTTCCGACGGCAAAGGCTACGACCGCGACCCGCGCTCCATCGCGAAGCGCGCCGAGGCCTACCTCAAGTCCACCGGCCTCGGCGACGTCGCCTATTTCGGCCCCGAGCCCGAGTTCTTCGTCTTCGACTCGGTCACGTGGAACGTGGACATGTCCGGTTCCTCCGTGAGGGTCGTCTCCGAGGAGGCCCCGTGGTCCTCCGGTCTCGAGATGGAAGGCGGCAACATGGGCCATCGTCCGCCGATCAAGGGCGGCTACTTCCCGGTGCCCCCGGTCGATTCGCTGCAGGACATCCGCTCGGCCATGTGCCTGGCGCTCGAGGAACAGGGCGTGGAAGTGGAAGTGCACCACCACGAGGTGGCAGCACCCGGCCAGTGCGAGATCGGCACCAAGTTCGCGCCGCTGGTCCAGCGCGCCGACTGGCTGCAGATCCTCAAGTACACCGTGCACAACGTCGCGCACTCCTTCGGCAAGACGGCCACCTTCATGCCGAAGCCGGTCGTGGGCGACAACGGCTCCGGCATGCACGTGCACCAGTCGGTATGGAAGAACGGCGAGAACCTGTTCGCGGGCAACGGCTACTCCGGCCTGTCCGAGTTCGCGCTGTACTACATCGGCGGCATCATCAAGCACGCCAAGGCGCTGAACGCGATCACCAACCCGGGCACGAACTCGTACAAGCGTCTGGTTCCCGGCTTTGAAGCGCCGATCAACCTGGCCTACTCCGCCAAGAACCGCTCGGCCTCGATCCGCATCCCGTACGTGTCGAGCCCGAAGGGCCGTCGCATCGAAGTGCGCTTCCCCGATCCGACCGCCAACCCGTATCTCGCCTTCGCCGCCATGATGATGGCCGGCCTGGACGGCGTGCAGAACAAGATCCACCCCGGCGATCCGATCGACAAGAACCTGTACGACCTGCCACCCGAAGAAGCGAAGAAGGTCCCGAACGTGTGCTCGTCGCTCGACATGGCGCTGGAGCATCTCGACAAGGGCCGCGACTTCCTCACGCGCGGCGGTGTGTTCTCGAACGACATGATCGATGCCTACATCGATCTCAAGATGGAGGAGGTCACGACGTTCCGCATGACCACCCATCCGGTCGAGTTCGCGATGTACTACAGCCTCTGACCGAAAACTCAAGAGGCCGCAGAAAGGGCGGGGGAATCCCGCCCTTTTTTTTCCGGTCCGGTGCGAAAATGGGAGCCCTCGACAGCCGTCCTTCTCTTCGACCGCATCGCTCGCCCGGGCGCTTGATACCGTGGGCCTTGCTCGACCATGAAGCCACTCCTCATCGCAGCCGCCCTGGCCTTTTCCTGCACCGCCGCGCAGGCAGCGGATCAGATCTGCAAGTACGTGGACGGGGAGGGGCGGGTCACCTACTCCACCGCCGCTCCCAAGGGCCACAGCAAGGTCCTCTGCTTCGATCCGATGCCGGAGCGGCGGCCGAAGCCCGTGCCCAAGTCCACGACCGCCAAGCCGGGAGCGGACGAAGCCGGATTCCCGCGGGTGGATGGAACGACACAGCGCCGGCGCGACGACGACCGGCGGCGGATCCTCGAGCAGGAGCTCACCGACGAACAGAACCTGCTGGAGCAGGCGCGCAAAATCCTCGGCGACAACGGTTCGACGGACGACCGCCGCGAGCAACCTCTGCGCGAGTCCATCAATACCCATTTGAAGAACATCGAGGCCATCCGCCGCGAGCTCTCGAGCGTGAAGTAACGGCCGCGCGCTGCGAGCATCGCCCCGCGGCATCGCTCGCCGACGGACTGCGATCGGTTGGATCGCTTCTTGCTGCCAACAAGGCAGTCTCATCCGGTGGTCGCGCATGAATCCAGAAGCCCTGCGCGGTCTCGATCTTCTCGCCGCCGCGGTGATGCTGCTCGATCGACGTCGCGTCATCGAGCACGTGAATCCTGCCGGTGAAAACCTGTTCCAGGTCAGCAAGAACATCATGGTCGGACAAACTCTCGAAGAAGCCTTCGCGGACAGCTCGGAACTGCAGGTCGCGATCGGCTGCGCCGACCGGGACAACTGCAGCTACACCCAGCACGACCTGACGCTGGTGGCCGCGACCGTGAGCGGTGACCTGCGCCATCCGCTCACGTGCACCGTGACCCCGGTCGAGCTCGACGCCACCGACGGCTTCCTGCTCGAATTCACACCGATGCAGCAGCAGCTGCGCATCGCCCGCGAGGAGCGCCTGCTCGACCAGAGCCACGCCAACCGCGAATTGATCCGCAACCTCGCCCACGAGATCAAGAATCCGCTCGGCGCGCTGCGCGGCGCCGCGCAGCTGCTCGACCGCGAACTGGAACGGCCCGATCTGCACGAGTACACGCAGGTCATCATGATGGAAGCCGATCGCCTGCAGTCGCTGATGGACCGGCTGCTCACGCCGCACCGGTTGCCGCAACCCACGGCGCTCAACATCCACGAAGTCACCGAACGCGTGCGCAGCCTGCTCGTGGCCGAGTATCCGGATCTCCACATCCGGCGCGACTACGACACCAGCCTGCCGCCCCTCACCGCCGATCGCGAACAGCTCATCCAGGCGGTGCTCAACATCGCGCGCAACGCGGCGCAGGCGATGCGCGGCCAGGGCAACATCACCTTCCGCTCACGCGTCGCGCGGCGCGTGACGCTCGCCAAGAAGCTCTATCGGCTCGCCATCGTCCTCGAAGTGGTCGACGACGGCCCGGGCATTCCCGAGGACATCCGCGAGCGCGTGTTCTTCCCGCTGGTCTCGGGCCGCGACGGCGGCACGGGCCTGGGTCTCACGCTCGCCCAGAACTTCGTGAACCAGCACCAGGGCATCATCGAAGTGGAGAGCCGACCCGGCAACACCTCTTTCACAATACTGCTGCCGCTGCGCGACACGGTCATCACGTCGGTCGCGCCGAGCACGCAGAAACATTGAGACCATCGCCATGAAACCCGTCTGGATCATCGACGACGACCGCTCCATCCGCTGGGTGTTCGAGAAAGCGCTCACGCGCGAGAACATCGCCTTCAAGACCTTCTCCTCGGCGCAGGACGCACTCGCCGCGCTCGGCGCGACCCCGCCGCAGGTGGTGGTGAGCGACATCCGCATGCCGGGCAGTTCCGGCCTCGACCTGCTGCAGCAGATCAAGGCGCGCTTTCCGAATCTGCCGGTCATCATCATGACCGCCTATTCGGATCTCGAGAGCGCGGTCGCGGCGTTCCAGGGCGGCGCCTTCGAATACCTGCCGAAACCGTTCGACGTCGATCAGGCGGTCGACCTGATCCGCCGCGCCATGGAAGAGAGCCTGCGCCAGAGCGACGCGCCGGAGGCATCCGAGGAATCGCCCGAGATCCTTGGACAGGCGCCGTCGATGCAGGAGGTGTTTCGCGCCATCGGCCGCCTCACGCAGTCCCAGGCCACGGTGCTCATCAACGGCGAATCGGGTACCGGCAAGGAACTGGTCGCACGCGCACTGCATCGTCACAGCCCGCGCGCGGCGAAACCGTTCATCGCCATCAACACCGCCGCCATCCCGAAGGATCTGCTCGAATCCGAACTCTTCGGTCACGAGCGTGGCGCGTTCACCGGCGCCCAGGCAATGCGTCGCGGCCGCTTCGAGCAGGCCGAAGGCGGCACCCTGTTCCTCGACGAGATCGGCGACATGCCCGCCGACCTGCAGACGCGCCTGCTGCGCGTGCTGTCCGATGGTCAGTTCTACCGCGTCGGCGGCCATCAACCGATCAAGGCAAACGTCCGCATCATCGCGGCGACCCACCAGGATCTCGAATCGCGGGTGAAACTGGGCCTGTTCCGCGAGGATCTGTTCCATCGCTTGAACGTGATCCGCTTGCGTCTGCCCGCACTGCGCGAGCGGCGCGAAGACGTCCCGCTGCTCGCGAAGTACTTTCTCGCGAAGAGCGCCCGCGAGCTCGGCGTCGAGCCCAAGCGCATGACCGACGGCGCGCTCAAGTACCTCGGTTCACTCGACTGGCCGGGCAACGTCCGCCAGCTCGAGAACCTGTGTCACTGGGTCACGGTGATGGCGCCGGGCATCAACGTCGACATGCCGGATCTGCCGCCGGAGATCCGAGAAGGCGACGCGCGCATGCCATCGGAGAGCTGGATCGCAGCGCTCGAGCGCGAGGCCGAGAATGCGTTGAACCGCGGCGAGACCCAGATCATGGACGAGATGACGCGCCAGTTCGAGAAGGCGCTGATCCTGCGCGCGCTGGCCCACACCGGTGGTCGCCGGATCGAAGCTGCCAATCTGCTCGGACTGGGCCGCAACACGCTCACGCGTAAGATCCAGGAGTTGGGACTCGAGGACAGGGACCGCACCGAGCGGCCGGAGGCGGCGGAGTCCTGATCGTCAGGAAGCGCTGGCCCCCACCCCAGCCCTCCCCCGGCAAAGCCGGGGGAGGGGGCCGTACGCCCCTTCCCCCAGCTTCGCTGGGGGAAGGTTGGGATGGGGGAAACGAATTGCCCCGGTGCGACCTACGCGCTCACCCGATCTCCGCAATCACGGGAGCATGATCCGAAGGTCGCTCGAGCTTGCGCGGCTCGACGTCGATCCGCACCGCCTTGCAGCGCGGCGCCAGATGCTCGCCCAGCAGGATGTGATCGATGCGCAGCCCCATGCGGCGCTTGAACGCGTTCATCCGGTAGTCCCACCAGGTGAACGCACCCTCGGGCTGCTCGAAGAGACGGAAACTGTCCTTCAGCCCGAGCGCCTGCAACGCACGAAAGGCCGCGCGCTCCGGTTCGCTGCACAACACCTGCCCCTTCCACGCCGCCGGATCGTGCACGTCACGATCCTCGGGGGCGATGTTGTAGTCGCCGAGTAGAGCGAGATCGGGCGAGCGCGCGAGTTCATCGCGCAGCCACGCCGTCAGCGCCTCGAGCCATGCCAGCTTGTAGCGATACTTGTCGGAATCGACGCTCTGACCGTTGGGCACGTACGCGCAGACCACGCGCACGCCGTCGACGGTCGCCGCGATCACGCGCTTCTGCTCGTCGGCGAAACCCGGGATACCGAGGCTCAGATCCGCGGCGGGCGCACGCGACAGAATCGCCACGCCGTTGTACGTCTTCTGACCGGAGTAGGCGCAGCGCCAGCCCAGCGCCTCGAGTTCGGCCGCAGGAAATTTCGGATCCTCGAGCTTGGTCTCCTGCAGGCAGACCACGTCGGGCTGCTCGCGCGCGAGCCAGTCGAGCAGGTGCGGCAGCCGCACCTTGAGCGAGTTGACGTTCCAGGTGGCGAGCTTCAACGCGGCCCCCGCTTCGTATCGTTGCCTGCTGCCGGTTCCACCTTCTCCTGCGATGCTTCGACCATACCCTCGGTTCCCTCTCCCATGAAGCCGGCCGCGGGGCGACCGGCCCGAGCATGGTACAGGGCATCGTCAAAGGCCGAACCAGCGCGCCTTGCGGCTCGCGCCGAAGTGCTCCTTGTGTTCGCGTGAAGCGATATCCGGCTCATGGTAAGTGCCGGTGGGCTTGGGGCCGGAGAAGAAGTCCACGTCCACGCGTCCGATGCGGCCGGCGCCGAACTCGATGTAGCACGTGCCGGCGCCGCCATAGAGCGTGGCTTCGCCCTGACCACGGATGCGTGCGATCAGCGCGGTGGCCACCGCCTTCGCCGCCCCTTCGGCGAAGACACCGGCCTTCGGCGTGCCGGTGGCGGCGATGTCACCGATCGCATAGACGTTGGGGAACGGTGTCTCCAGCGTGCGCGGGTTCACCGGCACCCACCCGTCTTCCACCATGCCGGCGGCTTGCACCACCGCCGGCGCACGGTGCTTGGGCACGCCGAGAAACAGGTCATAGGCGAGTTCGCTCCCATCATCCAGCTTCGCGACGCGACGGCCGGCATCCACGGCGCTCACGCGCCGATTGGGCATGAAGCGGATGCCTCGCTCGGCGAAGGCCGCCAAGAGCGCCTTGCTGGTCTCGGGTGAAGGTGGGACCGGACTCGGCAAGGGCAGCACCAGCATGATCTCGCATTGATCGCGCACGCCGCGACCAACCAGCATGTCGTGCAGCATCAGCACGCATTCGCTGGGCGCCGGCGGACACTTGTAGGGCGCGCCGCACACGCCGACCACGGCGTGACCCTTGGTGAACGTGGGCAGCACGTCGCGCAGGCGGTTCGCCCCTGCCACCGAGTAGAACTCGTTGACGTCTGCGAGACCCGGCGTCGCCGCCAGGTCGTAGTCGGCACCGAGCGCGACGACCAGAAAGTCGCACTCGTGCATGCCGACGTCGGTGGTCACGCGTCGGGTGACCGGGTCGATGACCCGCACGGATTCCCGTACGAGCCGCACCCCCGGTTTGACGAAGTTGCGGTATGGCAGCCGCACGGCATCCAGCACCGTGCGGCCGAACATCACGTCCAGCTTCGAGTAGCCGAAGACGAACGCGTCGCTCTGGTCGATCAGAGTGACCTGCGCCTGGTCGCCCAGCGCCTCCGACAGGAGGGTGGAGAGCTCCAGGCCGGCGAAGCCGGCCCCCAGGATGGTGATCCGTGCACCCATCGCGATGCTCAACCGGGCTGCTTGACGATGCGCAGGTACGGTTTCGGCGACTTCCAGCCTTCGGGAAACAGCTTCTTCGCGTCCTCGTCCGACACCGAACCCGCGATGATGACGTCATCCCCCTTCTTCCAGTTGACCGGAGTGGCCACCTTGTAGCGCGCGGTCATCTGCATCGAATCGAGCACGCGCAGGATCTCGTCGAAGTTGCGCCCGGTGGTCATGGGGTAGGTCAGCATCAGCTTGATCTTCTTGTCCGGGCCGATGATGAACACCGAGCGCACCGTCGCGTTGGTGGCGGCCGTGCGACCCTCGGACGTGCCGGCCTCGTCGGCGGGCAGCATGTTGTACAACTTGGCCACGGCGAGCTCGGTGTCGCCGATCATCGGGTAGGTCACCTTGGCACCCTGGGTCTCCTCGATGTCGCTGACCCACCGGGCATGGTTGTCTACCGGGTCGACCGACAGACCGATCAGCTTGGCGTTGCGCTTGGTGAACTCCGGCTCGATCCTGGCCATGTAGCCCAGTTCCGTGGTGCACACCGGCGTGAAATCCTTGGGGTGCGAGAACAGAATGGCCCAGCTGTCGCCGATCCAGGTGTGGAAGTCGATGACGCCCTGGGTCGTGAGCGCGGTGAAGTTGGGGGCAGTGTCGTTGATGCGTAGCGACATGGCAGTCTCCTGTCGGGGTTGAGGAGCCCGCAGTTTCCGCCCGCGGGCCGGGTTTGTCTGTGAGAAACGTTACGCAGGCCTAGAGATCGGCCAGCCGGCGCAGCGCCGCCGCGTCGACGACTTCGATCCGTTCCCGGCCGAGCCGCACCCAGCCCTGGTCCACGAAGCTCTTCAGCAGCCGGCTCACGATCTCGCGCAGGCTGCCCAGTTCATCGGCCAGCGCCCGGTGCGTGGTGTGGATCGGGCTGGGCTTCGCGGCCAGCGCGGCGGCGAGCCGCTGGTCCAGCTTCTGGAACGTCACGGCAGAGACCAGTTGCAGCAGGTCGGACAACCGCTCCGAGAAGCGGCTCAGCACGTGCTCCCGGAACGGCTCGAGCCTCGAGAACAGCGCGCGAAACGTGGCTGGCGGCAGCACCACCAGTTCGAGTTCCTCCTGAGCCAGGCAGCGGGCCTGGTAGAACGACTGGCCGAGCAGACAGCTGCTGGTGAGGATGCAGGCCTCGCCGGGCTCCACGTAGTACAGGTGCAGTTCCCGACCGCTGGGGGCCGTCTTGATCACGCGCGCGCTGCCCGACAGCAGCAGAGGGAACCCCATGCAGGGCTGGTTCTCGTCGAACATCAACGAGCGGGCCGGTACCTTCACGTAGGTCGCGCTGGCCAGCAAGGCGTCGAGGGCCGCTGCCGGAAGCTCTCCCAGCATCGGGTAGGCCCGCAGGACGAGCTCCTTCGTGGTCTGGTCGATCATCCGCGCCCCTCCCTGAGTCGAGAAGGGCACAATGATGCTTGATTGCGGGCCGCTTGCGGCGGGCCCTACTTCGAGGTTCCGCCGAGTGCGGGGGCAGCTACCGTGATGCCGACGATTCGGAGGACGGCGCGGGCCGTTCGTCGGCCTGATCGGCCGCCGGCGCCTTCGGCGCTTCCTTGTCCGCTTTCTTCTCCGGCTTGGCCGGCGGCTGCTTCCACACCGCTGTCTTCGGATAACCGGCCGCGTCGAGCGCGTTGTTCCACTGCCCGGCCTCCCAGCCTTTCACCACGTTGCGGCCCACCTGCAGCACGGGCACGTCGACATCCTGGCTGCCCGTCACTTTCTTGAGGTCGGCCTGCACTTGGGGATCGCGGGCGTTGCGGGCAGTGTGCGGAATCCCCCGCTTCTCGATGAGGGCGTTCGCCTGATCGCACGGCGCTCCGCAGTCGGCGTTGTAGACCGTGACCGGGAAGGTCTTGGCTGCCTGCTGCAGCGCGTAAGGCATCGGGATCGCGTCCGCCGCGGTCTTCACGCGCTTTTTCTCGATGTCCTTCGCCTCCTTCGGCGGGGGCGTATCGGTGTAGTGCACCTTGCCGTCGGCATCGACCCAGCGGTAGAGCTGCGCCGCCTGTGCGGACACCGCCATGGCGAGAGCCAGTACGACCGGAACGAGAATCTTCATGTTTGCCTCCGTGACCGTAGTCAGGATCAAGCAGACACCATGCCGTTGTGTCGCAGCAACGCGTCGATCGTGGGCTCCCGGCCTCGGAACGCCGTGAAGGATTCGAGTGCGGGCCGGCTGCCGCCGACACCCAGGATCTCCTGCCAGAAGCGCTTGCCGATGGTCGGGTCGAGCACGCCGTGCTCCTCGAAGAGGCTGTAGGCGTCGGCCGAAAGCACTTCCGCCCACTTGTAGCTGTAGTAGCCCGCGGCGTAACCGCCCGCGAAGATATGCGAGAAGCTGCTGGGGAAGCGGTTGTAGTCCGGCGGGATCAGCACGGCCACTTCGCGGCGCACTTCATCCAACAGCTGCATCGGCCCGACCGGACCGGCAGGATCCAGTTCGTGGTGCACGCGCATGTCGAAGAGGGCGAACTCGATCTGCCTCAGCGTCTGCAGGCCACTCTGGAAATTCTTCGCCGCGATCATCTTGTCGAACAGCTCACGCGGCAGTGTGGCGCCGGTGTCCACGTGCCGCGTCATGTTGGCGAGCACGTCCCACTCCCAGCAGAAGTTCTCCATGAACTGGCTGGGCAGTTCCACCGCGTCCCACTCGACGCCGTTGATGCCCGACACCGCGAGATCCTCGACCCGCGTCAGCAGGTGATGCAGGCCGTGGCCGAACTCGTGGAACAGCGTGATCACTTCGTCGTGGGTGAACAGCGCCGGCTTGCCGCCCACCGGCGCCGCGAAGTTGCAGTTGAGGTAGGCGACCGGCTGCTGGATGCCGGCGACCACGCGCCGGCGTGCCATGGCTTCGTCCATCCAGGCACCGCCGCGCTTGGTCGAGCGCGCGTACAGGTCCATGTAGAACTGCCCGACCAGCTTGCCCGAGGCATCGGTCAGGCGGAAGAAGCGCACGTCCGGATGCCATACCGGCGCCTCGTCGCGCGTGACGGTGAGGCCGTACAGCGTCTCCACGACGCGGAACATGCCGGCCACCACGCGATCTTCCGGGAAGTACTGCTTCACCTCCTGCTCGGAGAACGCGTAGCGCGCGACGCGCAGCTTCTCGGACGCCCAGGGGATGTCCCAGGCTTCCAGCGCCGCCAGGCCGAGCGAGTCGCGCGCGAACGTGCGCAGATCCTCGAGATCGCGCTGTGCGAACGGCTTCGCGCGGACCGCGAGATCGCGCAGGAACGTCAGCACCTGCGCCGGCGATTCCGCCATCTTGGGCTCGAGCGAGATCTCGGCGAAGCTCGCGTAACCCAGCAACCGGGCCTGCTCGCGCCGCAGCTTCAGGATCTCGGCGATGATCGCAGTGTTGTCGAGCTTGGGCTCCCCCAGTTCGGAGGCTCGCGTCACGTAGGCGCGGTACATCCGCTCGCGCAAGGGTCGATGCTCCGCGTACTGCATGACCGGCAGGTACGACGGCATGTGCAGCGTGAACTTCCAGCCGGTCTTGCCGTCCGCCTTCGCAGCTTCGGCCGCGACGGTCAGTACGTCGTCCGGAATGCCCCGCACCGCATCGGCCTCGGTCTCGATGTGCGAGTAAGCATTGGTCGCATCGAGCACGTTGTCGCTGAAGCGCGAGGACAATTCGGCGAGGCGCTCCGCGACGGCCTTGTAGCGCGTCTTCTTCTCCTCGGGCAGTTCGGCACCACCCAGACGGAAATCGCGCAAACGATTCTCGACGATGCGCTTGCGCGCTGCGGAAAGCGTGCCGAATCCCGGTGCGGAACGGATCGCCTTGTACTTGCGGAACAGGCCCTCGTGCTGCGCCAGCTCGGCACCGTACAGCGACAGCTTGGGCAGGTTGGCGTTGTAGGCCTCGCGCAGCTCCGGTGAATTCATCACCGCGTTCATGTGTGCGACCTGGCCCCAGGCGCGATAGAGGCGTTCGTTCGCGTCTTCGAGCGGCTGGACGAAATCGTCCCATGAAGTGGCGGCAGGGTCGTCCGCCAGGCGGGCAACCAGGGCGCGGTTCTCCGCGAGCAGCTGGTCCACGGCCGGCGTCACGAACTCCGCCTTGAATTCGGCGAAGCGGGGAAGACCGGAGAAATCGAGAAGAGGGTTCATGGCAGGGAAATGGTAGGACGGAGGTCAGCCCTCACCGGGCTGTCCCGAGAGGGCCGGCCCCCTGGCGGGGGCCCTTACCTCAGGGTTCGAAGACGATGCGGCCGCCGACCAGCGTGGTGTGCACGCGGCCCTGCAGCTCATACCCCGTGAAAGGTGTGTTCTTGCCCTGGCTTTTCAAGCTCGCCGCATCGACTTTCCACCACGCGTCGCGATCGAAGATGCACAGGTCGGCCGTGGCGCCCGCCGCCAGCGTAGGCTCAGCAGCCTGCAGTACCCGCGCCGGCTGCGCGGTCACCCGCGCCAGAGTCTGCGCGAGCGGCAGCTTGGCCTCGGCGCCCCATTTGAGCGCCAGGGGCAACAGCAGTTCCAGCCCTGTCGCACCGGGCTCCGCTTCGCTGAAGGGCAGCTCCTTGCCGTCCTCGTCCACCGGCGTATGGTCGGAACAGATCGCGTCGATGGTCCCGTCGGCGAGCCCGCGCACCAGCGCCTCGCGATCGCGCAGGCTGCGCAACGGCGGCGACAGCCGGCAGTGCGCATCGAAGAAGCCGATGTCCATCTCCGACAGATGAATGTGGTGCGCCGATACGTCGCAGGTGACGGCGAGACCTTCGGCACGTGCCTTGCGCACCATGTCCACGCCCTCGGCCGTCGAGAGGCGCGACAAGTGCACGCGCGCACCGGTCTCACGGACCAGCAGCAGGATCGCAGCGAGCGAGATCGTCTCGGCGACCGAGGGGATGCCGGGCAGGCCCAGGCGCGTGGCCACTTCGCCATCGTGCGCGACGCCACCGCGGGCGAGACCCGGATCTTCGGGACGCAACCAAACCGGGAATCCGTAGGTCGTCGCGTACTGCAGCGCGCGCCACAGGATGGTCAGGTCCGCGAACGGCCGATCGTCCTGAGAGAATGCGATGCACCCGGCTTCGGTGAGCTCGGCCATTTCGGTGAGGCGCTCGCCGCGCAGACCCTGCGTGAGTGCGCCGATCGGATGCACGCGCGCGAGGCGCAGGCTCGCCGCTCGGCGCTTCAGCATCTCCACCAGACCCGGCTCGTCGAGCGGCGGTTCGGTGTCGGGCGGACAGGCGAGCCGCGTGATGCCGCCAGCCACCGCCGCAGCCATCTCGCTCTCGAGTGTCGCGCGGTACTCGAAGCCGGGTTCGCGCAGGCGCGCTGACAGGTCCACGAGACCCGGAGCGACCACGAGGCCGTTTGCATCGATCGTGCGCTCGGCGGTGAAATCGGGGGGCGCGGCCCCCACGGATGCGATGGTCTCGCCGACGATGAAGAGATCGGCCTTGCGCTCGGTCCCGGCGACCGGGTCCACCAGGAGGCCGTTGGCGATGTGCAGGTTCATCCGTTCCCCGCCAGGATGGCCATCACCGCCATGCGCACGGCGATGCCGAACGTGACCTGCGGCAGGATCACCGACTGGCCGCCGTCGGCCACGGCGGAATCGATCTCCACGCCGCGGTTCATGGGGCCCGGGTGCATCACGATCGCGTCCTTCGCCGCGACCGCCAGCCGTTCCTCGGTGAGACCGTAAGCCTTGAAGTACTCCTGCGCCGACGGCAGCAACGCACCGTTCATGCGTTCGTTCTGCAGCCGCAGCATCATGACCACGTCCACGTCGCGCAGGCCGGCAACCATGTCGTGGAACACCTTGACGCCGAGCTTCTCCACCTGCGCCGGCATGAGTGTGCGCGGACCGACTACGCGCACCTCGGGCACGCCCAGTGTCGTGAGCGCGTGGATCTCGGAACGGGCTACCCGCGAATGCAGGACGTCGCCGACGATGGCGACCTTCAACCGGGTGAAGTCGCCCTTGTAGTGACGGATCGTGAAGACGTCGAGCAACGCCTGGGTCGGATGCGCATGCCGCCCGTCGCCGGCGTTGACCACGTGGATCTCCGGCGACAGATGGCGCGCGATCAGGTACGGCGCGCCGCTCGACGCGTGACGCACGACGAACATGTCGGCGTGCATCGCGGCGAGGTTCGCCACGGTATCGATCAACGACTCGCCCTTGGTCTGCGACGACGTGGCGATGTTCAGGTTGAGTACGTCCGCGGACAGCCGCTTGGCCGCGATCTCGAAGGTCGTGCGCGTGCGCGTCGAGGGCTCGAAGAACAGGTTGAATACCGACTTGCCGCGCAGCAGCGGAACCTTCTTGATGTCGCGCTCGCTCACCGACATGAACGACTTGGCCGTGTCGAGGATCTGCAGCAACACCGCGGCCGGCAGCCCCTCGATCGACAGGAGATGCTGCAGTTCGCCGCGCTCGTTCAACTGCGGGTTACGCTGCACCGTCGCTCCGTGTGATGGTGAGCGAGAGGCGGCCGGCGGGCGTGCGCTCGACCACCACGATGTCGTCCGCGGACACCTCGAGCGATCCGCCGACGAAATCCGGTGCGATGGGCAACTCACGGCCGCCGCGGTCCACCAGCGTCGCGAGACGCACGCGTGCGGGGCGACCGTAGTCGAAGAGTACGTTCAGCGCCGCGCGGGTGGTACGACCGGTGTAGAGCACGTCGTCGACGAGCACGACGTCGCGCCCCTCCACCTCGAAGGGCATGGCCGAGGGCCGCACGTCCATCTTCAGCCCGCGGCTTTCGAAGTCGTCGCGATAGAAGGCGACGTCGATGGTGCCGATCGGAGTCGGCAAGCCGAGCCGCTCGTGCAGACGCTCGGCCACCCACACGCCACCGCTGTGGATGCCGATGAGGGCCGTATCGCGACCCACCTGGCCCTGCATGGCGGCGGCGAGCGTCGCGAGCAGCGCTTCGGCGTCAGGCGCAGGCATGGGGTGACTCGAAGAATGCCTGCAGGATCTCCTGGGCCGCAACGCGATCCAGCGCCGCCTTGCGACGGGCACCATGCACGCCGGCGTCGGCGAGTGAACGCTCGGCTGCATTCGACGTGAGCGTTTCGTCGACATAGCGCACCGGCAGCCCGAAGCGCCCGTGCAGCTGACCACCGAACTTGCGCACCGACGGGGCCAACTCGTGCTCCGCGCCGTCGCCATGGGCCGGCATGCCCACCACGAACAGTACGGGCCGCCATTCCTCCACCAGGCGGGCAATGCGGTCCATGCGTTCGCCGCGATCCGCGGTATCGATGGTCGTCACTGGGTGCGCGATGCCGACGTCGAAATCGCCCACGGCCACCCCGGTGCGCTTGAGCCCGAAATCGAATCCGAGAACGACGCCGCGTTCGGGCAATCCACCGGCCATGGACGCGAACGGCCCCTCACGCATGCCCGGCCACGTCGGACAGCGTGGCGAGGTTCACGCCCAGCAACTGCATGGCGGCGGCGAGCCGATCCTGCGGAGGGGTGGAGAAGATCACGTCGGGCTTCGCGGCGACCGTCAGCCAGGCGTTCTGCTTGAGTTCCTCCTCGAGCTGCCCGGGCGCCCAGCCCGCGTAGCCGAGCGACACCAGCAGGTTGCCCGGGCCGTTGCCCTCGGCGACCGCCTGGAGGATGTCCTTCGAGGTGGTAAGTCCCACATCCCCTTGCACCGACAGGGTCGATTGCCAGTCGCCGATCGGACGATGCAGCACGAAGCCGCGATCGGTCTGCACCGGTCCGCCGAAGTACACAGGGGGGTCGCCCACCAGGCCGACGCCCGCCTCGATCTCGATCTGCTCCAGCAGCGCCCGCAGGGTCATGTCCGTCGGGCGATTCACCACCACACCGAGCGCACCCTGCTCGTTGTGTTCGCAGATGTACGTGAGGGACTTTGCGAAATTGGGATCGACCATGCTGGGCATGGCGATCAGAAAGTGGTGGGTAAGGTTGACGGAATCCATGTGTTTCGGTTCCCATTCTACCGCTCCGACGCGGCCGGTTCGATGGTTCGATCTGGCCCGGATGGTGCTAACATCGAACGGACCGGCACTGCCGTGTCGTGCGGACTCGAACAAGGGCGAATGCAACCTGGCTACCGAGCAGGAGATCGCAACCTTCCTGGCGGAGGTGGAACGCCGGGCTTTCAAGCAAGCCGTGTTCGCCGTGCGCGACGAACACGTGGCGCTGGATGTGGTGCAGGACGCGATGCTGAAGCTCGCCGACCGCTATGCCGGCAAGCCGGCTGCCGAGCTGCCGCTGCTGTTCCAGCGCATCCTGCAGAACACCGTCCGGGATCACTACCGGAGGCAGAAGGTCCGGTCGCTGTGGACGACGCTGCTGTCGTCGCTGTCGCCGGCCGACGAGGAAGACGATGACCCGCTGGAGCACATGCGCGTCGACGCGGGAGCCAACCGCGACGGCGTCCCCGAGGAACGGGCCGAACGCGCCCAGATCGCCGAGGCCATCGGGCTCGCCATCGAGCGCCTGCCGGCCCGTCAACGCGAGGCTTTCCTGCTCCGTTACTGGGAGGAACTTGATGTGGCGGAGACCGCCGCGGCCATGGGTTGCTCGGAAGGCAGCGTGAAGACGCACTGCTCGCGGGCGACCCATTCCATCGCGGCGTTCCTCCGGGAGAGGGGTATCGAACCATGAACGAGCACGACTACGGGACCAAGGTGAAGCGCAGGCTCGACGAGAGTCTGGGGGACCTCGCACCCCGGGTATTGCAGCGGCTCGGCGCAGCACGCGAAGCTGCCGTGGCGCGGGCCCGGCAGACCGAGGCGGCGCAGGGGCTCACATGGTCCGCGGCGGGGATCCGTCTGCTGGGCGATTCGTCCCGGTTCCCGATGTCCCGCCGCTACTGGCTGCCGGCCGCCGCATTGATCGTGGGTCTCGCGGTCATCGCGTACTGGCATGAAGTGACCAATCAGCCCGAATCCGAGGACGCGGAACTGCTGTCCGGCGAACTGCCCCTCAACGCGTACCTCGACCGCGGCTTCGACCAGTGGCTCACCGACTCGTCGCAGCGCTAGCGTTCGCCTTGCTCCTGACCGCGGGCAGCGCCGGCGCTGCTGACCCGCACCACGCGCCGCCCACGTGGGCCCAGCTCAACGCGCAGCAGCAGAGCCTGCTGGCACCCTTCGCTCAGGAATGGGACACCATGGAACCGGGGCGTCGCACCCGTTTGCTGGCGCTCGCCAAGAAGTACCCGACCCTCAGCAAGGAAAAGCAGGAGCGCATCCAGCAGCGGCTGCATCACTGGGCCACGCTGTCGCCCGAGGAGCGCGCGAAGGCGCGGGAACGTTGGAAGAAGATCCAGAGCCTGCCGCCGAAGGAACGCGAGGCGCTGCAGCAGAAATGGCTCGAGTACGACCAGCTTCCCGAGGAACACAAGGACCAGCTCCGGTCGAATCCGCCGCAACAGAAGTGAACGGTGATGCGATGACTGCGCCGACGCCCGCGCCCCTGGCGGGGCTGTGGCCGCGATTCGGCGCGATGGTCTACGAAGGCGTGTTGCTGGTGGGCATCGTGTTCATCGGCAGCTGGGTCTTTCTCAAGCTGTTCGGCGATGCATCCCACGGGATCGCGCGGCACGCATACCAGGGCTATCTCGCGATCCTGTGCGGGGTGTACTTCGTCTACTGCTGGCGGCGCACCGGCCAGACGCTCGGGATGAAGACCTGGGGCCTGCGGGTGGTCCTGGCGAACGGGGACAAGCTCCCGTTCGGCCGGGCGGTCGCCCGCTACGCGCTGGCCCTTGCAGGCCTGGTGGCGGGCGGGATCGGCTTTCTCTGGGTCATCGTGGATCGCGACCGCCAGTTCCTGCACGACCGGCTGCTGGGCACGCGGATCGTTCGGGCACCGATCTAGGTCGCGCGGGCAGGGCCCCCACCCTGCCCCTCCCCCGGCTTTGCCGGGGGAGGGGACGCACACCCCTTCCCCCATTTTCGATGGGGGAAGGTTGGGATGGGGGCAACGGAGTTTGCCTCCCGACGTCGCTACCGCCGCTCCATGAACACCATCATTCCAAACGCGACCACCAAGAACAGCAGTGTAGGAAATGCGGCGCTGAAAAGCGGCGGCCAGGCATTCAGCAGGCCCAGATGGCCGAACAGGCGCGAAGCCAAGTGGAATCCGAGCCCCAGCATGATGCCCGCGAAGATCTTTGCGCTGATACCGCCATCGCGCGCACGAAGGTACGCGAACGGTAGCGCCAGGATCATCATCACGATCACCGCGAGCGGATAGGTGATCTTGCCGTAGAGGGCGATCTCGTGGCGTTGTGTCGCCTGGTGGTTCTCGCGCAGGTGCTCGATGTAGGTGTAGAGGTCACCCAGCGACATGCGCTCGGGCACGACCATCAGCACGTTCAGGATGCCGGGGTTCAGGACGGAGTGCCACGACCGCTCCTCCTCGCGTCGGACGGCAGTGTGATTCTCCTCGAAATCCGTGCTGACCACATCGCTCAGCGTCCAGCGATTGCCGCCCTTGAACTCGCCGGTGCGCGCTTCGCTGATCGACTTCAGGCGATGGCGGTCGTCGAACTCGTAGATGCGCACGCCGGTCAGCACCGCGTCGGTACTGACCTGCGTCACGTTGACGAAGCTGTGGTCGTCCTTGACCCACAGGCCCGAGCGGAACTCCTGGGCGATGATGCCGGTGTTGCGCGCCTTCAGCAACAGCTTCTGTGCCGCCGCTTCCGAGAGCGGCGCGACGAACTCGCCGACGATGAAAGTGGTCGCCGCGAAAGCGAGACCGAGCGGCAGCACGATCAGGATCATCGCCCGCGACGAGACGCCCGCGACCCGCATCACCGTGTACTCGGAGTTCGCGACCAACTGGGCCAGCGCGAACAGCGTACCCAGCAGCGCAGCGATCGGAAACAGCTCGTACACGTGCCCGGGCGTGGCGAGCGCCACCTTGATCACGGCGAGCATCACCCAGTCGCGGCCCTTGCCGACGTCGGCCAGCTCCTGGATCAGGTCGAAGAACGCGAACAGCATGAGCAGCGCCATGAAGACCAGCGCGGTGGCGCCGAAGACCTGGCGGGTGACATAGCGGCGGAGGGTCTTCATGTCGCGGCCTTCTTGAGCCGCAGCAGCGGCGCCACCGATATCCGTCGCCAGAGCAGGATCCCCAGCAGACCGAGCATCGCGAAGTGCACCAGAGTGCCGCCCACGATGGGCGGCAGGCGCTCCTGCATGACCCACGACTGCGAGATCGACAGGAGGTTGCTGTAGATCATGTACAGGAGCACTGCAAGAATCAGGTTGAGTGAGCGCCCGGCGCGCGGGTTGACGAAGCTCATGGGCACCGCCAGCAGCGAGAGCAGCAGTGCCGAGACCGGAATGCCGCAGCGCCAGACCAGTTCACCCAGGTTGCGCGGCGAGGTGTCGTCGAGCAGTTCCCTGGTGGAAGCCGAGCTGCTGGAGGGAAAGTACTTCGCCGCCTCGTCGGTTTCGATGCGGATCGCGTAGCGCTCGAACTCCGTGATCTTGTACTCCGCCGAACCCGGCGTGCCCTCGTAGCGCCGGCCGTTCAGCAGCACCAGGAAGCGGTCGCCGTTGGGCCGCGTCTCGGCGTAGCCGCGTGCGGCCACCATCACGCCGGTCTTCTCGTTCTGCTTCGAGTGCACGAAGATGTTGGCGACCATCGAGAGGTTCTCGGTCAGCTTCTCGACGAAGAAGACCCGGTCGGCGTGCTTCGCCTCCTTGAACACGCCGGGCGAGATCGCGGCGACGTCGTCGCGATTGTCGAGCTGGTGGCGGAATTCCTCGGCCTTGCGCACGGCCCAGGGCGAGAGTGCGAGCGACAGCAACGCGATCAACAGCACGAACGGCACGGCATAGACCACCACCGGCCTCAGCCAGGCCACCAGACTGCGGCCCGACGCGAACCACACGACCATCTCCGAATCACGATAGCTGCGCGTCAGCGTGGCCAGGACCGAGATGAATAGCGTAAGCGACAGCAGGATGGGCAGATAGCGCAGCGCCGCGAGTCCGAGCAGGATCAACACGCCATCGGTCGGAATCATGCCCTGCGCTGCCCAGCCCAGCATGCGGATCAGCTGCGTGGTCACCGTGATCGCGAGCAGGATCACGAACACCGCGAGACCGGTGTTTGCGAATTCGCGCAGCAGGGAACGCTGGAAGATCAAGGTTGCGCTTTGACTTTACCCGGAGCGAACGCGGATAATCCGGCCGGTTCGATTGCAGAATTTCGTTTTGTATTCAGCGCGTTTCAAGCGGGGATCATATCAGTGTCGCCGGGCCGCCCCAAGACACTGATGCGCCCCTCGGGGGGCAGCGAGCGAAGTGAGCGTGGGGGCTGTTCAACTAAGGAGCGAACGTGGACTTCAGTATCAGGCAGATCCGGGCCGATGGCGCGAAAGGCGCCGCCATCATCGTCGGCATGTACGACGGCGGAAAGTTCGCGCCGGCGGCGACAGTGGTGGATCGCGCATCGTCCGGTTACCTCACGGCGTTGCATCGTCGCGGCGACCTCAAGGCGACCGGCGGCGCATGCACGCTGCTGCACGCGGTGCCGTCGGTGGCGGCGGAGCGTGTCATCGTCGTGGGCCTCGGCAAGGAAGGCGCTCTCACGCTGAAAGGGTATCGCGAAGCGGTCGCTGCCGCTCTGAAGACCACCGCCGGCTCCGGCGCGAAGGACGCCACGCTGTTCGCGACCGAATGGATCGTGACCGATGCTGCCGGAGCCGATCTGGCCCTGCACGCCGTGGCCGTCGGCCATGAGACCACATACCGTTTCGACCATCTGAAGAGCCAGAAGGACGAGAACGGCAAGGGTGGTCTCGCGAAGGTGACGCTCGGCACCTCCGAGAAGCCCTCCGCCGCGATGAACGAAGCGGTGGTCCGTGGCAGTGCGCTCGGAGCCGGTGTGGCGCTGGCGAAGGATCTCGGCAACCTGCCGAGCAACGTCTGCACGCCCACCTACCTCGGCGCCCAGGCCGAACGCATCGGCAAGGCGCACAAGTTCAAGGTGACCGTGCTGGACCGCAGGGACATGGAGAAGCTCGGCATGGGCTCGTTCCTGTCGGTGACGCGCGGCAGCGCGGAGCCGCCGCGCTTCATCGTGATGGAGTATCGCGGCGGCCCGAAGAAGCAGAAACCGGTGGTGCTGGTGGGCAAGGGCATCACGTTCGACACCGGCGGCATTTCGTTGAAGCCCGCCGGCGACATGGACGAGATGAAGTACGACATGTCGGGTGCCGGCAGCGTACTCGGCACGCTCAAGGCCGTGGCCGGGATGAAGCTTCCCATCAACGTGGTCGGCCTCATACCTACCTGCGAGAACATGCCGAGCGGCACGGCCACCAAGCCGGGCGACATCGTCACGTCCATGTCCGGGCAGACCATCGAAGTGCTCAACACCGATGCCGAAGGCCGCCTGATCCTGTGCGACGCACTCACCTACGCCGAGCGCTTCGATCCGGCCGCGGTGATCGACATCGCCACGCTGACCGGCGCCTGCGTGATCGCGCTGGGCCATGTGGCGACCGGCCTGTTCTCGAACGACGACGACCTCACGCGCGAGATCGCCGCCGCCGGCTCGGCTTCGTGGGATCGCGTGTGGCCCATGCCGTTGTGGGACGACTATCAGGAACAGATCAAGAGCCCGTTCGCCGACATGGCGAACATCGGCGGCCGTCCCGCAGGCAGCGTGACGGCGGCGTGCTTTCTCGCACGGTTCGCGAAGAAGTATCCGTGGGCCCACCTCGACATCGCCGGCACGGCCTGGAAGTCGGGGCGGGACAAAGGGTCCACCGGCCGCCCCGTCCCGCTGCTCACCACCTTCCTGATGCGCCGCGCGACTTAAGTGACGCAGATCGATTTCTATACGCACGTCTCGAACAAGCTGCAGACGGCCTGCCTCATCTGCGGCAAGGCGATGGGTCGCGGCATGCGGGTGATGATCCTGACGCCGGACGAGGAAACCACCGAGCGGGTCGATCGCATGCTGTGGACCTATCCTGCCACCGGTTTCATTCCCCATGTGCGCGCGCGCCATCGGCTCGCGGCACGCACGCCCGTCATCGTCGATCACGATCTCGCTTCGGTGGAGCGCGACGAACTGCTGCTCAATCTTCGTCTCGATACGCCGGAGGTCTTCAGCCGCTTCCAGCGGCTGGTGGAAATCGTGAGCACCGACGAGCCCGACGTCGCGGCCGGCCGCACGCGCTTTCGCTGGTATCGCGACCGCGGCTACGAAGTGCGGGCGCACGATCTCAGCCAGAGCGGCAGCGCCTGAGACGGCATGGCCGACAGTCCACCGCCGGGCAATCACACTCCGGACGAGGTCCTGGGCGAGGCGGACAGCTTCATGTCGCGGCATCGCCCGGCGGCCAAGCCGCGGCCGGTCGATCCGCGCCAGGCGACATTGCCGAACATTCCGACCCTCACGGACGTGGTGTCGGGCCCGTTGCGGGCCGTCGGCGACACGATCCCACCCAAGCCGCGCAAGCCCACACCGCAGATCGAGCAGATCCGGCGGCTGGAAGAGTATGTGTTCTCCCGCATCAAGGACCGGCTGGACGGTGAGGTGGACGCGCTGATCGAGCGCCGCCTCATGCCGGGCGCGGCCGACTCCGTGGCGCAGATGGTGAGCGAGGCGGCCGACTATCTGAGGGCCGGGCTGCGCGACATGGTGCGCGAAGCGGTACAGGAGGCGCTGGACAAGAGCATGAAAGAGCCCAAGGAGGGCGCGGACGCCGATCCGCCGCCTTTGCCGGAGAAGGGATAGTGTGAGTCTCCTCCCCCGTCGACGACAAGGGGAGGATCAACGTGGTGGTATGTGGCGGCGAGATCCGCAGCAGCCGCGGGCCCCCATCCCAACCTTGTATCTTGGAACCGTGTCGGGATAGCTTCCTGACACTGGAGCGGAGACCGCGATTTCCGGCCTAGACCTCGAGTCCGTGGGGAAGATGTAGGCCCGCTCCGTTTCTGTCGCCCGAGGCAAGACTGAACGGTATCCGGGGCCGGCGCGTGGCGCCTGAGCCTGTATGCACAAGGTGGGTCGGCAACAGGGGCGACGTCAGGGTAAGCAGCGGGAGGGGCAGAGGCATGTACGTGCTGGGAGTGGACGTCTCGAAGGCGAAGCTGGACTGTGCGCTGATCGTGCAGGCCGAGCCGGTGAAGCGGCGCCAGAAGGTGGTGAGCAACGACGCGGCGGGATGGGCGAAGTTGCTGCAGTGGGCGAGTCAGACCGCGGGCGGGTGCGAGATATCGCAGTTGAAAGTGGTGCTCGAGCCCACCAGCCGCTACCACGAGGGGGTGGCGCACTACGCGCACGATCAGGGCGCGCGGGTGTGGGTGGTCAATCCGAAGCAGGTGCGCGACTTCGCCAAGGGGCTGGGGATGCGCAGCAAGACCGACGCGCTGGATAGCGAAGTGTTGGCGCGCTTTGGGCTGACGGGGCAGGCGCAGGAGTGGGCGCCGGCGCCGCGGGAGTTGCGCGAGTTGCAGGCGCTGTTGCGGCGGCTGGAGGACTTGGACAAGACGCGCCAGGCGGAGCTGAACCGGGTGGAAGCGGCGCAGGCCGGGGCGGCGGTGTCGGCACTGGTGATGGACTCGTTGCAGCGCTCGGTGGCGTTCCTGGACGAGCAGATCCGCCAACTCGAGGCACAGATCGACCAGCACATCGATGGGCACCCGCAGCTCAAGGCCGACTACGCGTTGCTGCGTTCGATCCCGGCGGTGGGTCCGTGCAACGCGCGGCTGATGCTGGCCAAGCTGGGAGGCGGGCGCTTTGACAGCGCCTCCCAGGCCAGCGGCTTCCTGGGCTTGCGCCCGATGCATTGGGAGTCGGGCAGCAGCGTGCACAAGCTGCCACGGCTGGGCAAACACGGCGAACGCCAAGCACGCCGCGCGTTGTACATGGCAGCGCTGACGGCCAAGCGCAGGAACCCGGATGCGCGCGCGCTCTACGAGCGCCTGTTGGCCAAGGGCAAGAAGCCCATGGTGGCGCTGTGCGCGGTGATGCGCAAACTGGTCCACATCTGCTTCGGCGTGCTCAAGCATCAGCGACCGTACACCCCGCAGATCGCTTCGGGCGCTTGACGCCCAAGACGGTATCTTCCCCCACCTTCGGTGGGGGAAGGGGTGTACATCCCCTCCCCCGGCTTCGCCGAGGGAGGGCTAGGTGTGAAGCGTCAAGAGGTTGTTTCTCGACAAAGGAAGTCGGGACATTGGCACCGCACCGCCGATACCTTGGTGAGAGCGGTGCCAGTTGTAGTGATGCTGCCAGTAGGCCAGTGCCTGGGTGC
>Ga0164290_1001761_pt1 | contig 24063 bp, 20 predicted proteins | sample Micstemetagenome_FD_108782 | JGI IMG/M metagenome (GOLD analysis project Ga0164290, IMG submission 108782) | Contaminated culture microbial community from soil near Moab, Utah, USA - Microcoleus steenstrupii SON62 (Illumina Assembly) | ecosystem: Environmental > Terrestrial > Soil > Soil crust...
AGTTCGCGGGGGATCGTGCCGTTCTCCTCCCACAGCGCGGCGAAAGGCGCAATGCGTTCCTGCCCGAAAGCGAAGGCCATGTCCCAGATCGCCTGCTGTTCCTCCGAACGTTCAAAATCCATGCTTCTCTCCCAACTGCGTGACGCTTGATGAATCAAGTCGTGATCTGCGGGCAATGTCTTTCACAAATGCGGTCCTTTGGCGTCTTGGAGGATCATCGCCGCACCCTTCATCGCGATCATCGAGGTCGGCGTGTTGGTGTTGCCCGAGGTGATCGTCGGCATGATGGAGGCATCGACTACGCGCAGGCCAGCAAGACCATGCACCCGAAGCCGCTCATCCACAACGGCAAAAGGATCGCTCGCGAGCCCCATCTTCGCCGTCCCGACCGGGTGGAATATCGTCGTGCCGATATCGCCCGCAGCCTTGGCTAAGGCCGCGTCATCGTCGCCGACAGCAGGCCCTGGCAGGTATTCTTCCGGCGAAAATGCCGCCAGCGACTTCTGCTTCATCAGCCGACGGGTGACGCGGATCGCGTCGGCGGCAACCTGCCGATCCTCGTCGGTCGTCAGATAATGCGGCGCGATGAAAGGCGCCGCGTTGAGCTCCCTGCTCTTCAGCCTGACGACGCCGCGGGAGGTCGGTCTGAGATTGCAGGCGCTGACCGTGATCGCCGGAAACCGGTGTAAGGGGTCGCCGAACTTGTCGAGCGACAACGGCTGGACATGAAACTGGATGTTCGGCCGTTCCTGATGCGGATCGGACCGGGTGAATATGCCGAGCTGCGACGGAGCCATGGTCAGCGGCCCGCGCCGCAGCAACGCATATTCCGCGCCCATCAGCCCGCGCTTGAAGAGGTTGTGATAGGTCTCGTTGAGGGTCTTCACGCCACGGACCTTGTAAATCGCCCGCTGTTGCAAATGATCTTGAAGATTTCCGCCTACCCCTTTCAATTCATGCATGGTTTCAATTCCGAGCGGCGAGAGCCAGCCGGATCGCCCGATACCCGAGCGCTGCATGATCTGCGTCGAGCCTATCGAGCCCGCCGAGAGAATAACCTCGCCTTGCGCCTTAGCCGTGACAACCTGGTCTCCCTGGCGGAAACGGATACCGGTCACGCGTCTGCCCTCGAAAATCAACCGCTCGACGGTCACGCGGGTCTCCAACCTGAGATTGGAGCGGTTCAGTACCGGTTTGAGGAAGCCGCGCGCCGAGGACCAGCGGCGACCCATCTTCTGGTTGACATGGAAGTAGCCCGAGCCTTCATTGTCGCCAGTGTTGAAGTCGGCGCTGCGTGGAATGCCCATCTCCGCCGCCGCTTCCTGCACGGCCGAAAGCACCCGCCAAGCGAGCCGTGGCGGCTCGACGCGCCAGCCCCCGCCGATACCATGGTGCTCGCTCTCGCCGAGGAAGTGGTCTTCCATTTTCCGGAAGACGGGCAGCACGTCGCCCCAGCCCCAGCCCGTCATGCCAAGTTGCCGCCAATGATCGTAGTCCGCCGCCTGACCGCGCATCGCGATCATCGCATTGATCGAAGACGATCCGCCGATCACCTTACCCCGGGGATAGGCCAGCGAACGGCCATTCAGACCCGCTTCGGGTTCGGTACGGAACATCCAGTCGGCGCGTGGATTGCCGATGGCGAAGAGATAGCCGACCGGAACATGGAACCAGATCCAGTTGTCGTGACCACCGGCTTCGAGCAGCAAGACGCGATTTCTGGGATCGGCCGAGAGCTGGTTTGCGACGATGCAGCCCGCCGTACCGGCGCCGACGACGATGTAATCGTAATCGCCCTCCAACTGTTCAGCCATTTCTTCCTCCATCCGTATGCTTGTCTCCTCCGCCCAACCGTTCTATCAAACGCGCTCACGAGCAACGCCGAAATTTGCACATAGCTTGTGCGGAAAGATAGAAATGGACTGGGACGATTTGCGGGTATTTCTCTCGGTGGCGCGCGCGGGCACAGTCTCCGAGGCTTCGCGCGTGCTGGAAATCGATCATTCCACCGTGTCCAGGCGGCTCGCCAATCTCGAATCCCGCATCGGCATCCGCCTCTTCGACCGCGCCGGCCGGCGTCTCAGGATCAATTCGGCTGGCGAACAACTGATGCGGACCGCCGAACGGCTGGAATCGGGTCTGCTCTCGGATTTGGCTGTGCTGGAATCGATGCAAAGCTCGCGGGTCGGAACGGTGCGTATCGGTGTGCCGGAGGGCCTCGGCGTCGGCTATCTCGCGGGCCGGATTGGGACGATGGCCGCGCAGTTCCCGGAAATCTCGCTTGAACTCGTGGCCCTGCCCCAGAACTACTCGCTCGCCGCGCGTGAAGTCGACATCGCAATCACGCTCGACCGGCCGCAATTCGGCAATATCGCCGTCCGCAAGCTGACGGACTATGTGCTGCAGTTCTTCGGCACGGCGGATTACTTCAAGCGCTTCGGCCGGCCAGCAAGCCTGGAGGACATGGCCGGACACGCGCTCTGCGGCTACATTCCGCAACTGCTTTTCACGCCGTTGCTGGACTACCTGGTCTTCGAAGGCGTGCGCCTCAATCCGACGATCCGCAGCACCAGCATCGTCGCCCAGCTTGAAATGGGGAGAAGCGGATCGGCGCTCGGCATGCTGCCGGTCTTCATGTGCGCGGACCAACCAAGTTTGCAGCCTATCCTGAAGCCCCACAGCGTCACGCGCAGCTATTGGCTGACCGTGCATGACGACCTGCGCGGCGTCGAGCGCATCAGGATCATCTCGGAGGCGCTGGTTCAGCTTGCGAGGCAGGATCGGGGGCGCTTCATGTCCGCTACCGATTCCGCACCCTAACAGGATGGGCCGCCCGGGGGTAGATCGGGCAGCCCGTTTCGCCGTGAAGGGTCTTACTTCTTCACGAGACGATAGAAGACGAAGTCGGAGGTCGCGCCATTGACATAGCCTGACACGTTCTTCGCCATGGCAACCTGGGTCGCGGCCTGGAACATGATCACGATCGGCGACTTGGCCTGCACCTTTTTCTGGAGGTCGACATACATCGCGTCACGCTTTGCCGGATCGGCTTCGGCGCGTGCGGCAAGCGTTTCCTTGTTCATGTCGTCTGGCACGGCCCAGCCATTCCGCCATGTGGTGGTCGACTGGTAGTTGCCGTCCGAGTTGTCGGCATTGTAGGCGAAGGCTTTGGCATTGGAATCCGGGTCCATGAAATCGGGGCCCCAATAGAGCAGCATGGCTTCATGCGTGCGGGCACGATACTTGGTGATCACCTGGCTACCGGTACCGGGAATGATTTCGAAATTGATGCCGGCTTCGGAAAAGCCTGCCTGCAGCGACTGCGCCATGTCGGTGAACGGCGTGGAGTTGATCACGTCGAGCGTCACCTTGATCGGCGTCGTCACACCACCATCGGCAAGGATCTTCTTGGCCTTTTCCACATCATAGGTGAACGGGGTGTCGTCGAGCGAACCGGGAAAGCCTTTCGGCCAGAAGGCTTGATGCACTTCCATCTGGCCTTTGAGGAACGAGTCCGTCATGCCCTTGTAGTTGACGAGGTAGCGCGCTGCTTCCCAGATCGCCGGGTTGGTGAGCGACTCGGTCTTCTGATTGAAGCTCAGGAAGTGAACGGCCGCCTGCGGATAAGTCTCGACCGTGAAATTGCCCTTGGTGGTGATGCTGGCGATCTGATCCGGTGTCAGGTTCTTGGCGAGATCGACGTCACCGGATTCGAGCAGCAGCTGCTGGGTGGCGGCTTCCGCGACATGGCGGATAATCAGCGACTTCATGGCCGGCGCGCCACCGAAATAATCGGGATTGGCTGCGAGGTTGAGGATTTCGCCAGGGCGGAAAGCCTTCAGCACGAAGGGACCGGTGCCGGCGGAATTTGCTTTCAGCCAGGCATTTCCCATGTCACCATTGGCTTCGTTGGCCTGCACGGTGACAGCATCGACGACCGATGCCGGGCGCGAGGCAAGGACGTTGAGGACAAAGGCTGAGGAGAAATCGCCAGAATACGTGGCGACCACCCGGTTGCCGTCTGCCCGCACCATGGAATCGAAATTCTCGGGGGTCCAGCCAAGCTGGGTGAGGACGAAGGCAGGCGCCTTGTTGAGCACCACGACGCGCTTCCATGAATAGACGACGTCTTCGGCACGGACGGGATTGCCGGACGAAAACTTCGCGCCGTCGCGAAGTTCGAACGTGATGGTCTTGGCCGCATCGTCCACCGTCCACCTGGCCGCAAGGCCCGGCGCCAATTTCTTCACATCGGGCGCATCATATTGCACCAGCCGGTCATAGGTCTGGGTCACATACTCGCCGGACGAGAATTCATAGGCTTCCGCCGGATCGATCGAGACGATATCGTCGATATTCGCGGCGACGACGAGCGCGTCGGCCGGGGTTGCGGCAAAGGTCGTCGTCGCGGCGGCGGGCACCAGCATGGATGCCGCGACCAGCGCGGCTGTAATAATCTTCATCGGTCGTTCTCCTCTTTCCTGAGTTTCTTTAGCGTCTTATTCTTAGTCTTGATCTTGGTCGTCAAATCCGCCGTGGCGGTCCGGCCACGGAAGAGCTGTAACGTGCCGGTCCACAGAACCCTGGCCGGCTCTCCGGAATCGTTCCACCATTGATGAGGACGATTGCCACGAAAATGCAGGCTGTCGCCGACAGTCATCACGATTACTTCCTCGTCGAGGCGCTGGTTAATCGTGCCTTCCAGCACGTAGAGTATCTCTTCTCCCTCGTGGCTCACGGTTTCCGACCTGTATCCGGGCGGAATGTTGAGCACGAAGGAAGACAGGATGTTGCCTGCGAAGTCGGCGGCGATCCGTTCGTAGAGAATCGACGAACCATCGACAGAAAATTTCGGACGCTCATCGGCCCGAGTCAGCGAATCCTCGACGCTCGGCGTCGCGATAAAGTAGTCCATGCCGACATCCAGGCTGCGGGCAATTTGCGCCAGGGTGCCGAGCGAGGGCGTCGCCTGGTCGCGCTCTACCTGGCTGAGATAGCCCATGGAAATGCCGGCAGCCTCGCAGATTTCCTGCAGGGTCATATGCAATTGCCGGCGGCGCGCACGGATGAGCGCACCCACTTTGGGCTGCGTGAATTCCATTGCAATTGCGGTTTGGTTCGTCATTCCCCGTCCAAAGCCAGTAAAATTTATTTGATACAAGCAAAATTATTTGTATGTTCGCAAGTGAAATTTTTTGAAGGATCCAATAAGCGGTCCGGGTCAACAATCGGACTTGATGATGACGACACAACGAGATCACCGAGAGGATCGCGAACTTGGCATTTGAACCGGAAACAATGCCCGCGCTTCCCGGAGCGATCAAGCTGCCGCGTGAAACCGGGCGCACCGGGCGCTTTGCCATCAGTCTCGCCGGTTTCCTGATATCCGTCGCGATTACCTTCCTCGGATTGCTGGCCATCACATTCTTCATCGGCCGTGTCGTGCCGATCGATCCCGTACTGGCCGTCGTCGGCGACCGCGCACCGCGCGCGGTCTATGAAGCCGCCAAACTCCAGCTGGGCCTAGACAAGCCGCTCTATATCCAGTTCGTCAGCTATGTAGGCTCGGTGCTTCAGGGCGACTTCGGCATGTCGGTCTCAACCGGAAAGCCGGTGATCGACGACCTCAAGCGCGTCTTCCCCGCCACGCTCGAAATGGCGACGATTGGCATCATCATCGGCATGGTGCTCGGTATCCCGATGGGCGTCTATGCCGCAAGCCATCGCGGCACCGCCAGGGACCAGGTGATCCGCGTGATCGGCCTGTTCGGCTATTCCGTCCCGGCGTTCTGGCTCGGCCTCGTGGGACTGGCGGTATTCTATGCCAGACTCAAGTGGGTAGGCGGCCCCGGCCGGGTCGATATCTTCTACGATGGACTGGTGACGCCTGTAACTGGCTTAATGCTGATCGACAGCCTGATCGCGGGAGAGACCGGCATCTTCTTCAACGCGATCTCGCATCTCATTCTGCCGGCGAGCGTGCTTGGCTTCTTCAGCCTCGCCTATATCGCCCGCATGACGCGCTCCTTCATGCTCGATCAGCTGGCGCAGGAATATGTGACGACCGCGCGGGTCAAGGGTGTATCGGAGCGGCTGGTCATCTGGCGCCACGCTTTCCGGCCGATCCTGGTGCCGCTGATCACGGTCTGCGGCCTCTCCTATGCCGGTCTGCTCGAAGGCTCGGTGATGATCGAGACGATCTTCTCCTGGCCCGGCATCGGCAATTACCTGACGGTGGCACTGCTCAACGCCGACATGTCGGCGGTGCTCGGCGCGACGCTGGTGATCGGCGCCGTCTTCATCGGCATCAACAAAATCTCGGATGCGCTCTATCGCATCCTCGATCCGCGCGCACGGTAGGATTTTCCCATGGCTTTTGCCGATCTCCAGAACTGGTTGACCTCCGACAGCCCCGGATCGCGGATGCAGGCGCGGCTGAGCCGCTTCTACCGCATGTCGGGTGCGCTTTCGCGCAACACGCTCGCGATGGTCGGTTTCTTCATCATTGTCGTACTGATCCTGACTGCGATCTTCGCGCCGTGGATCGCGACGCACGATCCGCTGACGCAGGATCTCGCTGCCCGACTGCTACCGCCATCCGGAGAGAACTGGATGGGGACCGACGAACTCGGCCGGGATATCTGGTCGCGCGTGGTTTTCGGCGCGCGCATCACGCTCGCCATCGTGATCATCGTCGCCGTTCTCGCGGCTCCCGCCGGGCTGATCGTCGGTGCGGTCTCGGGCTATTTCGGCGGCTGGGTCGATCGCGTTCTGATGGGCATCACCGACATCTTCCTGTCGATGCCGAAACTGATCCTGGCGCTGGCACTGGTGGCAGCACTCGGACCAGGCATCGAGAATGCCATCATCGCCATCGCGATCACCTCATGGCCAGGCTATGCCCGCATCGCCCGCGCCGAGACGATGACCTTCAAGAATTCGGAATTCATCGCCGCCGTGCGGTTGCAAGGCGCTTCGGCGCTGCGCGTCATCCTCGGCCACGTCCTGCCGCTCTGCACATCCTCGATGATCATCCGGGTGACGCTCGACATGGCCGGCATCATCCTGACGGCAGCCGGCCTCGGCTTTATCGGTCTGGGCGCCCAACCGCCGATGCCCGAATGGGGCGCGATGATCGCGCGCGGCCGTTCCTTCATTCTCGACCAATGGTGGGTTGCCACCATGCCCGGCTTCGCCATTATCGTCGTCAGCCTCGGTTTCTGCTTCCTGGGCGATGGGCTGCGCGATGTGCTCGACCCGAAGAGCGGAGAAGGCCATTGAGCGCGCCACTTCTCACTGTCGAAGGTCTCCATGTTACCTTCCCGACGCCGCGCGGTCCGATCGATGTCGTGCGCGACGTCTCCTTCTCGCTCGGGCGCGAGCGCCTCGGCATTGTCGGAGAGAGCGGATCTGGCAAATCGATGACCGGCCGTTCGATCCTCAAGCTGATCCGCGCCCCCGGCAAGGTCACCGCCAAGAGGTTGGAATTCGATGGCATCGACTTGCTCAAGCAATCCGAACGCCAGATGCGCACTATCCGGGGCGCCCGGATCTCGATGGTCATGCAGGACCCGAAATTCTCGCTCAACCCCGTCATGACCGTGAATGAGCAGATCGCCGAAGCTCTCCGGACCCACCAGAAGCTCGCCGCGCGTGACATCCATGCCCGCGTGCTCTCGATGCTCGAAGCGGTACGAATTTCCGATCCCGAACGCGTTGCGCGGCTCTATCCGCATGAACTCTCCGGCGGGATGGGCCAGCGCGTGATGATTGCCATGATGCTGATCCCCGAACCCGACATCCTGATTGCCGACGAGCCGACCTCGGCGCTCGATGTGTCGGTACAGGCGCAGGTGCTCGACATTATCGACGAACTGGTGCGCCGCAAGGGCATGGGCCTGATCTTCATCAGCCACGACCTCAACCTTGTCTCCAGCTATTGCGACCGCATCGTGGTGATGAATTCCGGCCGCATCGTCGAGGAATGCAAGGCCGGCGACCTGATGAACGCAACCCATCCCTATACAAGGGCACTGATCTCAGCGGTTCCCCGCCTCGATGAAACCCGCGAGGAACTTCCCGTCCTCGACCGCAGTGCATGGGCCGGAACATGAGCGCACTCATCCTCAAGAATCTCGATGTCTTCTACGGCCGCACCCAGATCACGCACGGGGTCAATCTCGACATACTCGAAGGCGAGAGTTTTGCTCTGGTCGGCGAGAGCGGTTCCGGAAAATCCACCGTCCTGAAGGCGATTGCCGGCCTTGCACCCGAATGGCAAGGCTCGATCTCGGCCTATGGCCAGCAGCGCGGTCACGGCATCGATCGCGCCTTCTCGCGCACCTGCCAGATGGTGTTCCAGGACCCGTATGGGTCGCTTCATCCTCGCAAGACGGTCGATGCCATCCTGTCCGAACCGCTTTCCATTCACGGTATCGGCAGGCAGGATGCCAAGGTCGAGGACGTGCTGACTTCGGTCGGATTGGACCGGCGCTTCCGTTTCCGCTTTCCCCACCAGCTCTCCGGCGGGCAACGCCAGCGCGTGGCGATCGCCCGCGCGCTCATCCTCGAACCGAAACTGATGCTGCTCGACGAGCCGACGTCGGCGCTCGATGTCTCGGTGCAGGCCGAAATTCTCAATCTGCTCAAGCGGCTCCGCCGCGAGCGCAACCTCACCTATCTCATGGTGACCCACAACCTGCCGGTCGTCTCGTTCCTCTGCGACCGGCTGGCGGTGATGCGGCACGGTCGTATCGTCGAAGTGGCCGATGTCGCCCAACTCAAGCGCGGCGAGCTCGTCGACCCCTATTCCCGAGAACTGATCGATATCGCCGTCACGCATTCATGACGGCCAGCATGAAGGACTGACAAATGACCAACGAGGATTTTGCCACGGCACTGGCCGTGTTTGACGATCGGATTGCCAATGACACACGCGCTGATGCGCCCTGGATTGCGCTTGAGACGCTTGCCCGCAAGGTGATCGGCGCAAGGCTGTTCACGACGATGACCGTCGACATGAAGAACGAAGTCGCACGCCGTGCCTACACGTCCGATACCGTGAACTACCCTTCCTCCGGCACCAAGCCGATCCGCTACGACAGCTGGTTCGATATCGTCCATAAAGAGCGCAAGTCCTTCGTCGCCAACACGATCGAGGACATTGCCAAGGTGTTTCCGGACTATGAGCTGATCGATTCGCTCGGCTGCCAGTCCGTCGTCAACATTCCCGTCGTGGTGGGTGGCGAGTTGCTCGGCACGGTCAATTGCCTGGATGTGGCGCATCACTATACACCGGAGCGGGTCGCTGCGTCTGAATGGCTCAAGATGCCGGCGCGGATGGCATTTCTCGCGGCAAGCCGGTCGACCTGACGACTTAAGCGACCGGTTCGGTGGCCCGATTGGAAAGGGCCGTCGAAATATCGGTCGCCTTTACGACGATCCAGGTCTCGAGTTTTGCGGCGCGACCACGAATCTCCAGTTCCTCGACTGCGTGGCCGGGGAATGTCACGCCCGCAATCTTGACGAGGTCTGCCGACACGACAAGCTCGACATTCTTCTGTTTGGCAAGGCCCTCGAGCCGGCTGGCGGTATTGATCGTGTCGCCGATTGCGGTGAGCGACGTCGCCTTGCCGTGGCCCATCCGGCCGACAATGGCCGGCCCCGCATGCAGACCCATCGCAATCCTCAATGGCGCATCAAGCTCGGCGCTGACCGAGGCATTGAGCTTTGCGATCCCCTCGGCGATCCTGACCGCGGCATGCAGGGCCTGCCTGCAGGCCTGCGGATACGAGGTCTCGATGCCGAACAGCGCGATGGCCCCATCGCCGATGAATTTGTCTACCATTCCTCCCGATGACTCCACCGCCTGATCGACCACGGTGAAATAGCGATTGAGCAGGAAGACGACGTCGTAGGGGAGTTTTTTCTCGGACAGCTCGGTAAACGAACGGAGGTCGCAGAACAGAGCCGCCACCATGCGCTCCTGTCCGGCGATCGCATTGGGGGCCCGCCGGGCGGCGCTCAGCGTTGATCCGACATCGACAAGTAGCAGGACGGTAAGATCATGGGTCGGCCGTAATTGGCAGGCGAGCCGCACATTACCGCCCGCTCCGATGCTCCTGAGCGTCGCCAATTCCCTCGTCTCGGCCGCCGGTTGGCCTTCCAGTCCGTCGAGTATCTGCACGCGGCAGGTCGAACAGCGCCCGCGCCCGCCGCAGACGGAGACATGCGGTATGCCTGCCGAGCGACTGGCTTCGAGAACGCTCAAGCCCGGGTTGATCGACACGGTCTTGCCGTCAGAATAACTTATGCGGATCTTATGCCGCTTCGGGATGAACTTGACGACAATCACGCCTCCTATGACAAGAAGGAAAGCCACGTAGAAACTGTAAGTGATGCGATACAGGGTAGCCAACGGCAGTGGCGTTGCGGAATTCGGCGTTGGTGCCGCGTCACCGGCAGCATACAAGCCCGAATAGACGCCGAGCATCGCAAGCACAGGCACGATCACCGCGATCATGTGGAAGATCGGCGCCACGCGATGGAACCAGACTTTGCTACGTAGCCAGAACCAAATGCCGAGACATCCATGTGCCCATGTGACGACCAGGGCCGTGGTATAGAAGGCGACGGTGCCACTCGATGTCCACATCGATCGAAGCACTTCCGTATAGCCCCTGATGTAACCGGTCAGCGAGAATTCCAGCCTTGTGGCAATCACGTGCTCGGCGAGCAGGAAAGGAAGTGCCAGCCCGAACGTGATTTTCAGTGCCTCGCCAACCGGCATGCGGAAACTGCCGCGCCGCCAGAGCGCGTCGAGAGCAAGCACGAAATGGCTGAAGAGTGCGCCATAAAGCAGCAAAGTTCCCGGCACGCTGCGCCAAATAACGTTGAAACTGGCGCGGCCGGCCTCCATCAGGTCGATCGAGCTGATGCCGAGTGCATGATTGATGAAATGACTGGCTACGAAGAAGGCAAGCACCAGCCCGGATGCGATATGCAGCCTTGATCTGGTGATGCTGCTCGTGATGGACACTGCGGACGCCCTGCTTTTTCTCGATCAAACCTATTCGATCAGTTATCCCGTAGCAATATTCCTGCAATTTGCTAAATGCGAACGGTGATTTAACCGATTGGATAACAGTTTTGGGCCGGATCTTCCGCCGATTGCGCGACAAGCTCGCGAGCCGCTTTTTCGACACGCGCTACGGCCGCGATCTTCTCATCAGGACAATTGGCGCCCGAACACGCTTCATCACGGTGGATAATGAAGATCACCTGATCACCTTCTCACCCGCCGATTATCTCGGCCGCAGCGTGTTCGTGAAGGGCCATTTCGACCGCGATCATGTTGACCGATTGATGCGGCATCTCAGTGCACTGGGCTTGAATGTCTCGGGCAAGACGCTCCTGGAGATCGGTGGCAATATCGGCACCCACACCGTCTATTTCGCGCTGACGGGAGCGTTCGCCCGCATCGTCACTGTCGAGCCGGATCCCCGCAACTTCAAGCTTCTTCGGGAGAACATCGCCCAAAACAGCTTCGACGACCTCGTCATGGCCGTCAATTGCGCGGCGAGCGATGAGGAAGGCGAGATCGATTTTTTCCTGCATCCGAACAATCACGGCAAGAGCAGCCCGTCCTCCCGAAATGCGTTTGACGTCAAGATCGCGGTCCCGGCTAGGCCGGTGCCGGCAATCCTGGCAGATGCCGGCATTCCGGAAGCGGATGTCGGCCTAGTCTGGATGGATATCGAGGGCTACGAGCCGGTCGCATGCCGGTCCATGACGTCACTCTTCGAACGTCGCGTCCCGATGCATATGGAGTTCACATCCGAATTCTATGGCGCTGATAAGGCAGCCGAATTTGCCAAACTCCTGGCCAGCTATTACCAGGATTGCCTCGTTTTCTTCGACGACGACAGCATGGCGCGGATGAAGGTCGCCGACATCCCGATCGACCGCGAGCAGTTCGATATCCTTCTCATTCCGTGAACGGCAGGATATCTAGGCGGTCTACGCAACTGTGATCGCAACATCTTCGCGATCATGCTAGATTGACCGCATGGTGGAGAGCGACAGCGACAGATTTTTCAGCCAGATCCCGGTCTTCGAGCAATTCGAAGGGGTAACCGACCTTGGCAACTACCGGCCGTTGCCCGACGATTGGGTGCTGGTAACCGGCGACATCGTCGACTCCACCGGTGCGATCAAGGCTGGCAGCTACAAGTCCGTGAACATGGCCGGTGCCAGCATCATTTCCGCCGTACTAAACGCCATCGGAAGCCAGGATCTTCCCTTTGTCTTCGGCGGCGACGGCGCGACCGTCGCGGTGCCGCCATCGGGCATCGAGAAGGCGCGCGCGGCAATCGCTGCCGTGCGAACATGGGCAGACGAGGAACTTGCGCTCAGTCTCCGTGGCGCCATCGTACCTCTGAAGGACATTCGGGCCGAAGGCCTCGATGTGCTAGTCGCCCGGTTCAAGGTTAGCGATCACGCCTCCTATGCAATGTTTGCGGGTGGCGGAGCCAGTTGGGCGGAAGCGCGCATGAAGGAAGGCCAGTTCAGCGTCGCCGCTGCGCCGCCCACATCCCGGCCGGACCTCAACGGGCTCTCATGCCGGTGGAGCCCCATTCCGTCGCGCCATGGCGAGATCGTCTCGATCATAGCGGTCCCCGGCCCGGCGCGGGACGCCGCAGCATTTCGCGAACTGATCAACGGGATCGTGGCCATCGCGGCAAGCGAGGAACGCGGCGGCCATCCGGTTCCCGCCGAGGGCCCCAAACCGGGCCTGACCCGCGCCGGCCTGGAACTCGAAGCTCGCGCCCGGGCACCGAAAGGCCAGCGGTTTAAAGCAAAGCTCCAGGCGATCATGCAATACATTCTCGGCAATGGTCTCGCCTATTTCGACAAGAAGCTGGGTGATTTCGACGGGCGCCGCTACAAAAGCGACGTCTCTGATAACAGCGACTTCCGGAAATTCGATGACGGTCTCAAGATGACAGTCGATGTCGATGGCACCCGGCTGGCGATGATCGAGCAACGTCTTGAGAAAGCAGCGCAATCGGCAATCTGCCGCTACGGCATCCACCGACAGGATTCAGCCCTGATGACCTGCTTCGTGGTCAATCCGATGCAACGCGACCACATGCATTTCATCGATGGCGCATCCGGTGGTTATGCGCTGGCTGCCGCCCAACTCAAGGGCAAGGCATCCGTCATGGTCCCCGCAGCGGCTACGCCTTGACGATATTGGCGCCGCTGATGCCACGCCGGCCAAAGGCATTGCGCGTATCGACCAATATCTGCGCCCACTCCGCCAGCGAAGCATAGTCGATATCATCGTGATCGGTGGCGATCAGCACCGCGTCAAAGCCGGAAACCGTTCTCTCGGTCAGCGCCACCGACGGGCGATCCTTGAGATGACCGTATTCGCGCGTCGATGGCACTTTCGGTACATGTGGATCATGATAGCTGGCGCGCCCGCCCCGTGCCTCGATCAGTTCGATCAGCTTGAGCGACGGGCTCTCGCGGATATCAGGCACGTTCTTCTTGTAGGCAAGACCGACGATCAGCACATGCGACCGGCTGAGCGCCTTGCCGGAACGAATGTCGAGCGCTTCGGCAAGCCGGTCCACCACATGCCGTGGCATGGCCGAGTTGATCTCGCCGGCGAGCTCGATGAAGCGGGTCGGCAGTTCGTATTCGCGCGACTTCCAGGTCAGGTAGAATGGGTCGATCGGGATGCAGTGGCCGCCCAGACCGGGACCGGGATAGAAGGGCATATAGCCGAATGGCTTGGTCTTGGCGGCGTCGATCACCTCCCAAATGTCGATGCCCATCGCCTCATAGACGACCTTGAGTTCGTTGACGAGGGCGATGTTGACGGCGCGGAAGATGTTCTCAGTGAGCTTCACGGCTTCGGCCGTGGCAGTGGTGGAAACCGGCACGACGGTGGTTACCGCTGCACCATAGAAGGCGTCCATCAGCGCCGCAGCCTCAGCGCCATCGCCGGCAACGACCTTGGGAATGGTCGAGGTCTCGAAATCCTTGTTGCCCGGATCCTCGCGTTCCGGCGAAAAACCGAGGAAGAAATCGCGACCGGACTTGAGACCCGTCGCCTCCAATATTGGCCGCACCACGCCATCGGTCGTGCCTGGATAGGTCGTCGATTCGAGCACGATCAATTGGCCGGGACGCAACGTTGCGGCGATGGATTCGCTCGTCTTCGTGACAAATGACAGATCCGGATCACGATGCTTGGTCAGCGGGGTCGGCACGCAGATGACAATGACGTCGCATATTGCCAGTTTGGCGAATTCGGTGGTCGCGCGGAAACGGCCCGACGATGTCTGCGCCGAAAGCACCTGATGCGAAACCGCATCGATATAGGACTGCCCGGTCTCGATCATGGTGATCTTTCCGGGATCGATATCGAAGCCGATCACGGGAAATCCACTCCGCGCCACCGTCATCGCCAGCGGCAGCCCGACATAGCCGAGTCCAATCACGCCGACGCGCGCCGAACGTCCTGAAATACTTGCAAGGAGGGTCTCGAAAGGGGAAGGCGCGTCCGTCAATGTCGTGGCTCTCGGCGTGGGATTGTGCCGTTCAGTTGCGGCTTCATCAGCACCGTGTCAAGGGCGGTCGTTCCTATGCCGGAGATTTGATTTTTGTAAATCTACGTAAAGTTTGAACCTCGAAACTGGCTTTGCCGCAAAAGCGCACTTATATTGCAGCGCGACGTGATCAATCGGTTGCGCCGGGTGACATGATCCAGCTTCGACGCACGCCGCCTGGCGCTGGTTGGCAGAAAGACCAGGTAAAACAATGATTATTCCCCGTGCAAATATTTCAGAGTCCCTCATCGAGCGCGTATCGCATTGGCTGCAGCAATCGGCTCTCCGAGGTAACGATCTCGAAGGACTTGTGCACGGCCTCTGCGAGCGGCTGGCCGCCGCTGGCGTCCCTCTGCTCCGTGTGCATTTGAGCTTCTCAATGCTACATCCGCTCTATGACGCGCTTGGCTTTACCTGGGTCAAGGGCAAGGGTGTCAGCGTCGAAGGCTTCCGTCCGCACAGCAGCGACGGCGAGAAGGATCGGTTCCTCAAAAGCCCCTATTTCTATCTGCTGAGCAACGGCCTGCCACATCTGAGGCGCCGGATCGACCCGATGACACCTTCGGAATTCGGTATCTTTGACGACCTAAAGGCAATGGGCGGCACCGATTATCTCGCCTTCATCGAATCCTTCGGCGAGGATACGACGCGTGGGATGGTCGGCTCTTGGACGACGGATGCACCTGGCGGCTTTGGCGACGAGGTCATTGACTCGCTGCTGCATATCCAGAACGACCTGGCCGTCGCGGCCAAGATGGCCGTACTCAGCAAGCTCGCCGATAACATGGTCACTACCTATCTCGGCGGCAATGCCGGTCAGCGCGTGCTGTCGGGACAGGTCCGTCGCGGCGATGGGGAAACCATCCGCGCGGCCCTCGTCATGGGCGACATGCGGCAATCGACCGTGCTTGCCGAGAAGTCGGGGCGGCAGGTCTATATAGACACGCTTAACGTCTTTTTCGATGCGATCGCCGCGCCCTTTAACAAAAATGGCGGCGAGATCCTGAGCTTCATGGGCGATGGTTTCCTGGCGGTTTACCCTTGCGACAGACATCGCGAACCATCGGAAGTCGCCACCCAGGCGGCAATGGCTGCCGTGCGCGAGGCCTCAGCCCGCATGGCCGAACTCAATGCCGACCGCAAGCAGAACGGGCTCAGTGATATCCGCTTCGGCATCGGCCTGCATGTCGGCAACGTCATGTACGGCAATGTCGGGCTTAAGGATCGGTTGACCTTCTCGGCATTCGGCGGCGCGGTCAACGAGGTGCAGCGCCTGCAGGGTCTCACTAAGACGCTCGGCCGGACCGTGATCGCCAGCCAGGCCTTCGCCACTTATTGCGGCGGCGACTGGGTCACGCTCGGCGAGAAGCGACTGCGCGGGGTCGAAGAAAAGGTCACCGTATTGATGCCGGGCGAAAGCAACATGACTATCTCGAGCGTCGAGCTTGCAGAAAGTAATGGACATGACCTTCGCTCTGAAGCAGAACATGTCATGCTGCTCTACCGCAACACGCGCCAACCGAAGCCAACATTGCTGGGAGCAAATTTCTTGCAATGAGGAAGGCAATTGCGATCGCCATGTTTCTAGCGTCCGTACTTTCAAGCGCCGAGGCAATCGCAGACGACACCAGCGTAAAGCTTTTCGACAGTTTCGACGGGTCCGATTTCTCTCCGTCGGGTGGTCTGTACTACAAGGATAATGCCGAACAGCGGTCCGGCAAGGTCGAGTTCCAGAAGCAAGTGACACTCGATGGCGGCGGGGCATTGAAGCTTTCGATCGTCCCCAGCTGCGGCGTCAATAGCAGGGATTGCTCCGAGCGGGCGGAAATCTGGGAGAGGCCACATCTCCGCGTGCCCTATCAGCAAGCCGTATGGTATGGCTTCGCGATAAAATTTGCCGACCCCATTCCCCAAGATGACCACCGCTATCTGATCGCGCAGTGGAAGCGAGAAATCGATCCCGGCGCGCCGGGCGATTTCAGTCCATTCCTTGCCTTGAGGCTAAGGAAGGGCAAGCTCTTCGCCACCGTCGAGGCCAATCACTTTGCACCTATTTCAACCGAATCCAAAGGCACGCCCGCCCGCTGCGGCGAAGGCCAGACGCCGGTCTGGCTCCGTCCCGACACCAACCAGATGCGCGCACTCGTCGCCACCGATGGCAATTGGGAGCATGAGGACGGCGCGCTGTTCAATGCCTGCACGGACAAGATCACCATCATCGATCGCGGCAACAAACTGCCGGCGCCGGATTCCGGCTGGATCGATTTCGCCATCATGACCAAGCCCGGGCCCGACGGCACTGGCCATATAGAGATTTTCGCCAACGGTCTGTGGATTGTGACGATCAAAGGTTTTATCGGCCACAACGACCCGCCGCTGGGCGACAAGCAGTATTTCAAGTTCGGCCCATACAGGGCTGCCAGTTCGACGGAATGGACGCTCTATTACGACGACTTCCGCCGAAGCCCGGATTGCACTGATGTGCTGCGCGACCAGGCGGCTTGCGCGCTTGTGCGCTAGCCGGACCTTTTTTTCAGCCTCGTCCGTTTATCTTCGGCGTCGCGCCCCTGGCGAGCCGTGTCGAAATTTGCCGTTACCTGCCGATGGACTCCGCTTCTTTAGTGGGCTAGCATTTTTTCGGGGAAGACAGAATTTACTTGAAATGATGGAAGGCCAACACCATGGCGCCGGCAACCGACCTCCTGAGGGTCGAGAACCTCAGTATCTCGTTCGCCCTGCTTGGTGGCAAGGTCGATGCCGTCAAGCGTGCGGACCTGCGCGTGCTGCCGGGCAAGGTCACGGCTCTGGTTGGCGAGTCCGGCTCGGGGAAATCCGTTATCAGCCAAGCAGTTATGGGTATTCTGCCAAACACCGCCAGCGCTGGCGGTAAGATCCTGTTCAACGATCCCGCATTGCCCTCCGGACCCGTTGACCTGCTGGCGCTGCCGCGCGACGGCCGCGAAATCCGCGCCATCCGGGGCGATCGGATGGGCATGATCTTCCAGGAGCCGATGACCTCACTTTCGCCGCTCCACACGATCGGCAACCAGATATCGGAAGTGCTGAAAATCCATACCCAGGAAGGCAAAGCCGAGCGGCGCGCGGCCACCGAGGAGATGCTGGGGCTTGTCGGCTTCAAGCATCCGTCGCGCGCCTATGATATGTATCCGTTCGAACTCTCGGGCGGCATGCGCCAGCGCGCGATGATCGCAATGGCGCTGATCTGTCGGCCCGCCCTGCTGATCGCCGACGAACCGACAACGGCGCTCGATGTGACGATCCAAGCGCAGATTCTGCAGCTCCTTCGTGAATTGCAGACGAAACTCAACATGGCAATGCTGCTGATTACGCATGATCTCGGTGTCGTAGCCAATGTGGCCGACGAGGTCGTCGTCATCTATCATGGCGAGATCATGGAAGCGGGACCGGTGGAGCGGATTTTCCGCAAACCCTCCCACCCGTATCTCAAGGGACTGCTGGCCGCCGTGCCGCATTTCGACATGAAGCGGGGCGAGCGTCTGAAAGCGCTTCGCGAGGTGCCGGTCGATACCAGTCGCCTGATGAACCTGGAAAAGCCGAGAACCGCCCGGAAAGATGGCGTGTTGCTTTCGGTCCGCGATATTGTCAAGACCTACGGCACGCGGAAATCGAACTGGTTCGCCAAGGATACGACGCCCCCGCTCCGGGCCGTGGACGGCGTCAGCTTCGACGTGATGCGCGGTGAATGTCTGGGGCTGGTCGGGGAAAGTGGCTGCGGCAAGACCACATTGAGCAAGATTCTGATGCGCGCCGTGACGCCCGATTCCGGCTCGGTTATCTTCAACGGAGATGGTGCGCCTATCGACCTCATCGATGCCGAGGGCAGCGCGCTCCAGACGTTGCGCGCGGATATCCAGATGGTGTTCCAGGATCCGGTCGCATCGCTGTCTCCACGCATGACGATCCAGAACATCGTGAGCGAACCGCTCGAGATCCACAGCCGTGGCAATGCCACGACCCGCCAGGCAAAGGTCACAGAACTGCTCGAAGCCGTGGGGCTGAGCCGGCGCTATCTCAACCGCTATCCGCATGGTCTCTCCGGCGGCCAAAGGCAGCGTGTCGGGATCGCGCGCGCACTTGCGCTCAACCCTGACTTGATGATCTGCGATGAACCAGTGTCTGCGCTCGACGTCTCGGTACAGGCGCAGATTCTTAACCTTCTCAAAGACTTACAGAGCGAACTTGGGCTCACCTACATCTTTATCTCGCACAATCTCGCTGTCGTCGACTACATGGCCGACCGGATTGCGGTCATGTGTGCCGGCCGCATCGTAGAGATCGCCCCGCGCCATTCGCTGATGCAAGGGCCGGTACATCCGTATACGAAGTCGCTTCTTGCCGCAGTCCCTTTCCCGGATCTTGACCGGCCCTTGGATTTTGCCGCTCTCAAGATAAATGGCGCCCGCGAGACCCGCAATTGGGGTGCACAATTCCGCGACGACGGCGAGCAGGATGCCATGTCCTTTGCCGATCTCGGCGACGGACATCTCGTTCTGGCAAGGCGAAGTGCCGACGTCAAGGAGCTGCAGCATTGATCAAGCGGCGCACCTTTCTCGGCTTGATGGCTTCAAGCTGCATGCCGGCAATTGCCCAGGCACAGGTTCCAGATATAGCGCGAGAACCGGCTTTCCTCTGGTCACGGCTCAGGGCCGCGGCCCTCCCCGACATCATCGACCGCCTGCCCAAGAAACCGCGCCTGATCAATATGGCCGCCACAGGACGCAAGCCGGGCAGCTATGGCGGCGAAATCCGCATCCTCGTCGGGAGCCAGCGTGACACGCGCATGATGACCATAAACGGTTATGCTCGGCTCGTCGGTTATGATGAAAAGCTGCAACTGCATGCCGATATCCTGGAGAGCTTCGAGGTCGTCGAAGATCGGATCTTTACGTTCAGGATAAGGGAAGGCCATCGCTGGTCCGATGGCAGCTATTTCACGTCTGAAGATTTCCGCTACGCCTGGGAGGACGTGATCCTCAACGAGGACCTGAGACGCGGAGGCCTGCCGCTGGAGCTCCTTGCCAACGGCAAGCCGCCGGTCTTCGAGGTCGTCGACAAATACACGGTGCGCTATACGTGGCCGTCGCCCAACCCGGACTTTCTGCCGAAGCTCGCAGCGCCCCAGCCGATGGTCGTGGCGATGCCGGCAGCCTATCTCAGGCAGTTCCACAAGAAATACCAGGACGAGTTCCGTCTGGCCGCCCTCGTCAAACAGTACCGCGCCAAGCACTGGAAGGACCTTCACACCAAGATGGCGCGCAGCTATCGCCCGGAAAATCCGGAACTGCCGACGCTCGATCCCTGGCGCAACACCACCGAACCACCGGCCGAACAGTTCGTATTCGAGCGCAACCCCTTCTTTCACCGCATGGATGAGAACGGGCTGCAATTGCCCTATATCGACCGCGTGCTGCTCAACGTCAGCTCCTCGGAGATCATCTCTGCCAAGGCCGGCGCCGGCGAGAGCGACCTGCAATTCAGCGGCATCGACTTCACGGATTACGCATTTTTGAAGGACTCGGAAAAGCGCTATCCGGTCAAGGTCAGTCTGTGGACCAAGACGCAAGGCGCGCTGCTCGCCATGCTGCCCAACCTCAATAGTGCCGACGACGGCTGGCGCAAGCTGTTCCAGGATGTCCGGGTGAGGCGCGCATTGTCGCTGGCAATCGACCGTACCGAGATCAACAAGGCCGTCTTCTATGGCCTGGCCGCTGAAAGCGCCGATACCATCCTGCCCGAAAGCCCGCTCTTCAGGCCTGAATACAAGACCGCCTGGGCAACCCACGATCCTGACAAGGCCAACACACTCCTCGACGAAGCCGGTCTCGACAAGCGCGACGAGGACGGGTTCCGGCTGCTGCCGGACGGCCGGCTGGCTCAGATCGTCGTGGAGACGGCTGGTGAGAGCACCCTGGAAACCGATGTGCTTGAACTGGTAACCGATCACTGGAAACAGATCGGCATCTCGCTGTTCATCAAGACTTCCCAGCGTGACATTTTCCGCAATCGTGCCATGGCCGGCCAGATCATGGTCTCCATGTGGTCGGGCCTCGACAACGGCGTGCCGACCGCGGATATGAATCCAAAGGAGCTGGCGCCCACTGCCGACGAACAGCTGCAATGGCCCGTCTGGGGCATGCACTATCTCTCGAACGGACAGAAGGGCAAGGCGCCTGACCTTCCGGAGGCAAAGGAACTGATCGATCTGCTGAACAAGTGGAAGCAGACCACCGAGGCGCATGAGCGCACGGCCATATGGACGAAAATGCTCGATATCTATTCCGATCAGGTCTTCTCGATCGGCATCGTCAACGCGTCGCGCCAGCCCGTACTACGCTCGGCACGGCTTGAGAACGTGCCCGAGCAAGGGCTCTTCGGTTTTGATCCCACCTGCTATCTCGGCGTCTACATGCCGGACAGCTTCTGGCTTGGCGTGGGGGACTGACGATGCTGCGATACATCCTCTGGCGCATCGCCGTCATGATCCCGACCCTGCTGATCATCTCGGCGCTGGTCTTCACGATCATCGAATTGCCGCCCGGCGACTATTTCGAAAGCTATATCGCCGATCTCGCGGCCCAGGGCGAGGCCGTCGACATGGCCGAAATCGAGGAGCTGCGCGCCGACTACGGTTTCGACAAGCCCCCTGTCATCCGCTATTTCTACTGGGTTACCGGCATGCTGCATGGCGATTTCGGTTACTCGTTCGAGTACCAGCTTCCGGTGAGCGAGGTGGTTGGCGACCGGCTGTGGTTGACCATGCTCGTCTCCTTCTTCACCATCATCTTCACTTGGATTATCGCCTTCCCGATCGGCATCTATTCGGCGACGCACCAATATAGCTGGACCGATTTCGGCCTGACATTCGCCGGCCTCATCGGCATTGCGATACCGAATTTCATGTTCGCGCTCATTCTGATGTATTTTGCCAACATGTGGTTCGGCACATCAATCGGTCACCTGATGGATCAGAAGTACCTTGCCGAGCCGATGAGTTGGGCCAAGGCAAAATCGATCCTCGAACATATCTGGATACCTGTCGTCATCGTCGGCACTGCCGGAACGGCGAGCATGATCCGGAAACTCCGTGCCAACCTGCTCGACGAGTTGCAGAAGCAATATGTTGTCACGGCCCGCGCCAAGGGCCTTCATCCCTTCAGGACACTCGTCAAGTATCCGCTCAGGATGTCGTTGAATTTCTTCATATCGGATATCGGCTCCATCCTGCCGGCGATCATATCCGGCGCCGAAATCACGGCCATCGTGCTATCACTTGAAACGACGGGGCCGATGCTGATCAAGGCGCTGCAAAGCCAGGACATGTACCTGGCCGGATCGTTCCTGATGTTCCTGGCATTCCTGACCGTGATCGGCGTACTGATATCGGATATCGCACTTGCCTTCCTCGACCCACGCATCAGGCTGCAGGGCGGGAGCACCAAATGACGCCGAGCACGCCACTGCCAAAGCCCGGCGAGCCCATGACGCATTATGTGTCAGATACGCCTTTCGATCCCTATTCCATCGAGGTGATGACTGAGGAGCAGGAACGCGTCTTCAAAGCGTCGCAACTGACGCTGATGTGGTGGAAATTCAAGCGTCACAGGCTTGCCGTCATCTCCGCGATCTTTCTCCTACTGCTCTATTTCGTCGTCGCCATCGTCGAATTTCTGGCGCCTTATAACCTTCACACGCGCAATGTAGACTTCATCCACACACCGCCCCAGGCGATCCATCTCTTCCACAAGGGCGACTTCGTCGGCCCCTTTGTCTATGGCCGGGACATGACGCTGGATATGGATACTCTCAAGCGCGTCTACCGAGACAATCCCGAAAAAGTCGAACCGTTGCGCTTCTTCTGCTCCGGTGACGGTTACAAGTTCTGGGGCATGGTGGAAGGTAGTTTCCACCTCGTCTGCCCGGCCAAGGATGGACAATTCTTCCTGCTCGGAAGCGACCGACTGGGGCGTGACGTATTCTCGCGCATTCTCTACGGCGCTCGGATCTCGCTCACGATCGGGCTGATCGGCATCATTGTCAGTTTCACTCTTGGGATTGTCATCGGCGGGCTCGCGGGTTACCACGGCGGCATATTCGACATGATCGTGCAGCGGATCATCGAGGTCCTGCAGTCGATCCCGAGCATTCCTTTGTGGATGGCATTGGCCGCCATCATGCCCGTCACATGGAGTCCCATGCTGATCTATCTCGGCATCACCGCGATCCTCGGACTACTTGATTGGACGGGCCTTGCCCGCGCCGTCCGCTCGAAGCTGCTATCGCTCCGCGAGGAGGATTACGTACTGGCGGCCCAGTTGATGGGTGCCAAATCGAGCCGTATTATCGGCCGTCATCTGGTTCCCGGCTTTATGTCCCACCTGATCGCCACGGCCACGCTTGCGGTTCCCGGAATGATCCTCGGCGAGACGGCGCTCAGCTTCCTGGGACTGGGATTGCGGGCGCCGATCACCAGCTGGGGTATCCTGCTGACAGAGGCACGTAGCGTCAGTGTCATCGCCTTCTATCCGTGGCTGCTTTTCCCGATTGTTCCGGTCATCCTGGTCATCCTGGCCTTCAACTTCCTCGGTGACGGGCTGCGCGACGCCGCCGATCCGTATAAGTGAGAGTGGAGTTTGACATGCGAGAGCATGCTCTGAATAGTCGCATGGACGCGATGATTGTGATCACACGCTTTGCGGAGTACCTGTTATGAGCCGGCGCGTCGAAGATGCCCGTATCCTGATGTACAGTCACGATACGTTCGGGCTCGGCCATCTGCGCCGATGCCGCACCATTGCGCATGCGCTGGTCGAGGATTACCGCGGCCTGGAGATTCTCATTATCTCCGGCGCGACCATCGCCGGTGCCTTCGATTATCGCGCCCGGGTGGATTTCGTGAAAATCCCGAGTGTCATCAAGCTGCGCAATGGCGAATATGAATCGATGGAGCGCCACCGGGATCTCAACGAGACGCTGAAGATGCGCGAGGCGATCATCCGCCATACTGCCGAGACCTTCCAGCCCGACATCTTCATCGTCGACAAGGAGCCGATGGGGATGAAGGGTGAGGTCGAATCGACCCTGACCTATCTCAAGACGCGCGGCACCACGCTTATCCTTGGCCTCAGGGAGGTGATGGACGCGCCGCACCTGCTCGACGCAGAGTGGAAGCGCAAGAATGTGATGCCGAAGATCGCGCAGTTCTACGACCACATCTGGGTCTATGGCCCGCCGGATTTCTACGACCCCCTGGTCGGGCTGGAGGTTCCCGACGGCGTGCGCGCGAAGATGAACTTCGTCGGCTTCCTGCAGCGCAGCGTTCCGAATGAGGAGCGCATCGCGCGACGCTCGCATGGTGACTACATACTCGTCACCACGGGGGGCGGCGGCGATGGCGCGGATC
>Ga0164290_1001762_pt1 | contig 24003 bp, 17 predicted proteins | sample Micstemetagenome_FD_108782 | JGI IMG/M metagenome (GOLD analysis project Ga0164290, IMG submission 108782) | Contaminated culture microbial community from soil near Moab, Utah, USA - Microcoleus steenstrupii SON62 (Illumina Assembly) | ecosystem: Environmental > Terrestrial > Soil > Soil crust...
CGATACAGACCACTTACCGAAGGACCACGGAAATTCATGTTAGCTTCCATCCGGAAATTCTTAGGCAACAGGATTGTATGGGCTGATTGTAATGAGTAGAAAAGCTGGTCGTTAACAATCAAGTTTCCATTAGCTGCTACTGTTTTAAACTTATTATAGGAAAGTTGGACAGTATTACGGGTGTCCCACTTTTTTGTAATCTTAATAGGAATAATAGCAGACATACCAGTGTTATGGGCATTATCCAGGTTGCCTGTCGTATAGGTAGTAATTGCTCCCGGTGCATTCACACTTGGCAATTCTACCATTGGGTCGATACGATGCAGATAATACAACTGCAGGATGTATATCTTTCTAATGGTTTGTGTTATGCTGAATGAGTTGGTATACTCCGGACGCAGATATGGATTTCCTTCTGTCCAGGTATATGGATCTCTGAAAGAGCGAAACGGATTCAGATTACCATAATTTGGCCGTGTTAAGCGGCGGCTGTAACTATAGTTGATGCTATAATTATCCGACACCTTTTGTTGAATAAACAAAGAAGGAAAAAGATTTAGATACTTTCTTGGTGTAACCTGTCCTGTTGTAAAAGATGTTCCTTCCGATACAGTTTGTTCAGCCCGGAGACCTGTTTGAACAGAAACTTTTTTACTTAAGGTTCCGCTCCAATTCAAATAACCTGCATAGATGTACTCTTTATAATAGAAATGATTGGTTCGTGAAGGATCTACCACAAGTCCATTATTGTTGAAATAGAATCTGAAATCATTATCAGAAGTAACACGGCTTGCTTTTGCACCTGCTTCCACCTTATGATCTTTATGTAAAGCATAACTAAAATCAATTTTACCAGAATAGATATTAAAACCATTAGGCGTGTAAGTATAAAGCCTATCAATAGAATCTCTTCCAGTGCCCATGTTGACAAAACGATTATAGAAATTACCATCTCCCCTGTTTCTTATTCGGGCATAATCAACATCGGCAGAAAGTGTCGTACCGACAGAATCTAGCTTGCCTGAATAATGTACGTTAGTAATAAGACCTTTATAGGTATTGCTGTTAAAGTTGTCAGCGTCTACAAAACGTGATGGACTTTTTGGAGCACTGCCTAAATAGGTTTCTGTCAAAAACTCGGAATGCGCAGTATTGGTGTTAAACGAACCAACAAATCCAATGCTGTGATTAGAATTGAGGGTAAAGTCTGACCCCAGCCGAAGAGATGGTGGTCCTACTGCATAAAAATTACCAATGGCAGTCTGATCGAAATAAGTCGATCCGGCAGGTGTATGAAATATCCTGGTAAACGTTGCTTAACGACCGCCACCGCGTCGATTAAAGTCAGTAATCAAAAAAGAATTCCAACGGCCGCTTTTATGGTTGATAGTAGCACCTGCATTATAAAAGTGTTGTTTCAGGTTGGTACTGTAACCTGTATATACATTACCATTGATGCCCTGCATTACGTTTTTTTTGAAAACGATGTTGATGATGCCGGAAGTTCCTTCGGCATCATACTTGGCTGAAGGGTTGGTAATGATCTCAATGCTTTTAATATTTTCTGCCGGTGTGCTTTCCAACAGGTTGCGCAGGTCTCTTGCAGACAGGTAAGTAAGCCGGCCATCGATCATTACAGTAACACCACCACGGCCATTTAACTGAATATTACCTTCCGGATCGACAAAGACACCTGGAGATTTTGACAACACACCAAACGCCGTATTGCCTGCAGCCATAGCGGTACCTTGTATGTTTACTACCAATCGGTCTGCTAACTGGGTAATTGTTGGACGCAGAGCAGTCACTGTAACATCGTTCATCAACTTAGGATCTGTGCGCAATGCAATGGTTCCAAAATCCTTTGCAGTGTTACTTGCTACTAGCTCGAAAATATCGGTTCGTTTTACATCAAAGCCAATAGCTGTTATTCTAAGAAAATATTTGCCAGCCTCCGGCGAAGGGATATTAAAGATGCCTTCTTTGTTGGCTGTAACACTGGCAACTAAAGATGAATCAGTTGCTTTCAATAAACTAACACTGGCAAAACCAACAGCAGCAGATTTCTCATCCGACAGTTTGCCGGCAAGCGTTGCATTTTGTGCAAACAATACTTCAGATACGAGCAAAATGGATAGCATTAATACAGTTATCCGTAATTTCTTCATCACATTTGTTACATACATAGCAGCAAAAGATTTAGGGTTGTTTAAGATCTTTTATTAGTTATCAGAGCTCCGATTTATTAATCATATGATTTTCATATCATCCTTTTATATTCAGAATATCGAAATATTCGTCTAAATAAAACGCTGTTCGTTTTTGATACAGTGCCTGGTCTCTTTCTTTTAAATGAGAAAAGGCATTTGCGAAGTAAGAAAACCAATGATTAGAGCTATTGTCAATTTCTATCATTTTGCTGCAGATATGCCTACCGTTCATGTAAATAGTTGGAGTGTCAAAAACGGTAAAAAGTATTTTACAAATCTATTATGATTTGCAACACACTCACTAATGATGGAATGGTTGGTCCGGTACTCCCCAACCGCATTACCTACTCAAACGTAAGTCAATACGATTTGAGAAAATATAGCTCTGCAACCTATGGAGTGAAATACGTTGTAAGCGGAACAGAATATTACTGCGCTAACGGTAAAGAATTTGCTGTTAGCCAAAAAAAATTCTTGTTACTCAATTATGATAGCGAATTAGATTTATCAGTCCGGTCAAAAAAGAATGTAATAGGATTTTGTATTCACATAGATAGGAAAATGTTGCACGATGTACATCTTATGCTTTCCCAATCAAAAAGCTGGTTGTTAGACAATCCGTTTGAAAGTTCAACTGCACTGCAATTTGATGAGCTGCTCTATTTGGAAAACGAAAACGACCTCGGTAGATATCTTCAGCTTCTTGCTCAAAAATTTGATCCGAATACCCACACCATTTCTATTGAAAAAGAAGAAGTGTTTTTCCATATCGGCAAACATTTACTGGAACTGCAAAATCATTTACCAAAACGCAATGCTCTCAATGTTTCGAAGCATAGTACACACCGGGAACTGATACATCGCCTATCTATTGCCAAAGAAATTTTAGATACTACTCCGGAGTCCTGTAATATAGAGGAACTGGCAAAAACCTCAATGTTATCGCCTGCTCACTTTTACCGCAGTTTCAAGAAACTCTACCAGGTATCGCCGTATCAATATCTTTTGAAGAAAAGATTACAACAGGCTGCTGAGATGTTGAGAAAAAAAGATCAGAACATTACTGAAGTGGCGTTTCACTCGGGGTTCGCTGATCTTCCTTCTTTCAGTAAGTCATTTAAAAAGGTATATGGCCACTCTCCTACGTTGTTTGCACATCAATCAGCTTAAGAACTTTCTAGCAGCAGGCCACTGCATGGCATTAAATTAGAAGGGCTTTTGGTAAATATTACTATTATGGACAAACAAGAACAGCCAAAAGACAAAGGCCTGGATACACCTGCAGAATCGAACAGGGATAAGCACATCAATTTCCTGGAAACAGAAGAAGCATCTTCAAACAATGATTCTGATTCGGAAAGACTCACAACGGGTTCTTCCACTGACTCCGCAGATGACTATGGAGAGATCAGCAGGAAAACAAAAGAATAATAACACGATCAATACCTGAAGCAAAAATTTTTGTTTCAGGTATTTACTATCCAACTGCTACAAAAGACATTAACATAGCTCTATCAATTTGGGTCTGTTTTACGGCTAATATGGCATAAATATTTCTACTAAGAGCCGCATCACGATTGCTCATTTCCTCAAACATATATCCATGACCATAGCTTTGACTTCTTCCACTCCAATGATCGTTGAAGAGCATCCAAACCGACTTCAGGAACCTTCTTCAAAAAATCAATACCGGAGCATCAATCACAACTTCTCACAAGTTATTTGTACGGAAACAGAAGCTGATTATATTTTGATGGAAACCGTAGCTAAACGAAGAGGTAGATTTGGCCGGTACGAAGGACTGTAATACTCCCAAGATTTCTCTTCCTAAAAAAGGCTGGCAACAATATTGAATAACGTGCACCGGACGTATTCAATAACAGATCACCGCTATATATTTTGATGAAAAAGAAAGTTTACCCTGGAGCCCCTTTTCCTTTGGGAGCTACCTGGGATGGAGAAGGTGTCAATTTTGCGCTTTTTTCAGAAAATGCCTCTGCCGTTGACCTTTGCCTTTTTGATAAAAACACTGCAACAGCCAAGGAAACCCGCATCCGTGTAAAAGAAATGGACAACCATATCTGGCATGTCTATCTTCCAGATATAAAACCCGGACAGCTATATGGTTATCGTGTGTATGGAGATTATGAACCCTGGAACGGCCATCGCTTTAATCCTAATAAGCTTCTGATCGATCCCTACGCAAAAGCAATTTCCGGAACAATCAATTGGAGTAACGCACTTTTTGGGTATGAAATTGGACACCCTGAAGAAGACCTTAGTTTCAACGATGAGGATAGTGCTCCGTTCATTCCAAAGTCAGTAGTTATTGATCCATCTTTCGATTGGGAAAACGATAAGTTACCAAAGATCCCTTACCACCAAACGATCATCTACGAAGCTCATGTAAAAGGCTTCACCAAATTGCACCCGGAGATACCAGAAGAGATCAGGGGCACTTATGCTGCAATTGGACACCCGGCTACAATAAAATACTTGAAGGAATTAGGCATTACTGCTATCGAATTAATGCCGGTTCATCATTTTGTAAATGATAAAATTCTACAGGACAAAGGCCTGAACAATTATTGGGGCTACAACTCAATTGGTTTTCTTGCACCTGATGTTCGCTATTCAAGCAGCGGTGTTATGGGCGAACAGGTTACAGAGTTTAAGCAAATGGTGAAAGCCCTGCACAAAGCCGGCATTGAAGTGATATTGGACGTGGTGTACAATCACACAGGTGAAGGTAACCAGATGGGCCCTACTCTCTCCTTCCGTGGAATTGACAATGCATCATACTATCGCCTGGCAGAAGACAAACGTTTCACCTTCGATTATACCGGTACAGGTAACACCCTCAATGCTATGATGCCTCCAGTATTGCGGCTTATCATGGATAGCTTGCGTTACTGGATTTTAGAAATGCATGTTGATGGATTTCGTTTTGACCTTGCTTCTTCATTAGCGAGAGAATTACACTCTGTTGACCGTTTAGGATCGTTCTTCGATATTATTCCCCAGGATCCGGTCATCTCGCAAGCCAAGCTAATAGCAGAGCCTTGGGATATTGGTGAAGGTGGCTACCAGGTAGGAAATTTTCCTCCGGGCTGGGCAGAGTGGAATGGCAAGTACCGCGATTGCATGAGAGATTACTGGCGGGGCGCTGATAGCATGCTGTCAGAATTTGCTGAACGTTTTACAGGCAGTCCGGATCTATACAAGGAAGGCTACCGAAGACCTACGGCCAGTATCAACTTTATCACTGCACATGACGGTTTCACATTGAACGATCTTGTTTCGTACAATGAGAAACACAATGAAGCAAACGGTGAAGACAACAACGATGGTGAAAGCCACAACCGCTCCTGGAATTGCGATGCTGAAGGGTCTACTGACGATGAAGCGATCAATGCTTTACGATCGCAACAAAAGCGCAATTTTCTAACAACCTTATTTACATCGCAAGGTGTGCCTATGTTATTAGCCGGTGATGAGATCAGCAGAACACAAGGAGGAAACAACAATGCGTATTGCCAGGATAATGAAATATCGTGGGTGAATTGGGGCACAGCTGATACAGAGATGCTCGATTTTACAAAGAATCTTATTCGCTTTGTAAAGAACCATCCTGTGTTTTGCAGAAGAAGATGGTTTAAAGGCCGGCCCGTTAAAGGAGTGGGATTAGAAGACATAGCCTGGTTTTTACCCGAAGGCACCGAAATGTCGGAAGAGAATTGGAAACAGGATTTTGCCAAGTCGCTTGCTGTGTTTTTAAATGGCAAAGGCTTACGGTCTGTTGGACCAAAAGGAGAAGACGTTCATGATGACAGCTTCTACATCATATTCAATGCTTACCATGATAACCTTAATTATGTGTTACCACCGGAAAAGTTTGGTGACACATGGATTAAAGTGTTAGACACGAGTGAGAATACGATTGACGAGCATGGAACTAGTTATTCGGCAGGCGATACTGTTGAAGTAAAAGGAAGATCTGTTGTGATATTAAAACAACCATTGCATGATGGAAATGATCAATCTAAATAGAAGAAGTATAGGTGTAAACTTTCAAGACGCAAAGGCTGAAATAACTCTGTGGTCACCAACATCGGAACAGATTGCAATTGTTACAGACAGTGGTAAATTGCCCTTGGAGAAATCGGAGTATGGCTATTGGCGTTTGATCACAAATGATATTAAACCGGGCACACGTTACAAGTTTGAGATCAATGGCAAGGATCAATTTCCCGATCCTGCATCTCTCTCGCAACCGGATGGTGTACATGAACGATCGGAAGCGATGGATATTACCAATTTTCAATGGACAGACAACCAGTGGAATAACATTCCCTTAGAAGAGTATATCATTTATGAACTGCATACCGGTACATTCACTGAAGAAGGAACCTTTGAAGCCATTGAAAAAAAGCTTGATCATTTAATCGAACTTGGAATCAATGCTATAGAGATTATGCCCATTGCACAATTTCCGGGAGATCGCAACTGGGGCTACGATGGAGTATTTCCTTTTGCAGTACAAAATTCCTATGGTGGTGCGGAAGGCTTGCAACGATTAATTGATGTATGTCACAAAAAGGGACTTGCAGTCATTCTTGATGTGGTGTACAATCACATGGGCCCTGAAGGAAATTACCTTGGTGCTTACGGACCATACTTCACCAACAAATACAACACACCCTGGGGCAACGCTATTAATTTTGATGATGCATGGTGCGATGGCGTTAGGCATTTCTTTATTGAGAATGCGTTAATGTGGTTCAGAGATTTCCATGTGGATGCCCTGCGTTTGGATGCGGTGCATGCGATAAAAGATTTCAGCCCTGTACACATCTTAAAAGAGATCAAACAATACACTGATCAGTTGATGCAGGCAACAGGTAGAACGCACTACCTGATTGTTGAGTTAGACCTAAACGATAATCGCTTCATCAATTCTACTGAAGAAGGCGGATATGGAATGGATGCCCAGTGGATTGATGAATTTCATCATGCTTTGCGTATTACTGCCGGTGGCGAACGCACTGGGTACTATTCCGATTTTACAGGGATAGAACATTTAGCTAAGTCTTATGTAGATGCCTATGTTTATGATGGCCAGTATTCACCCCATCGCAATAAACGGTTTGGTGTAAAAGCTGATAAGAACGAGGGCAAGCAATTTATTGTCTTTTCGCAAAACCACGACCAGGTGGGCAATAGAATGCTTGGCGAACGCACCAGTGAGCTGGTAAGTTATGAAATGCAAAAGCTTATGGCCGGTGCTGTAATGGTTAGCCCTTTTCTTCCTATGTTATTTATGGGAGAAGAATGGAGTGACCCCAATCCGTTCTTATACTTCGTTAGTCATACCGACGCTGAATTGGCAGAAGCGGTGCGCAAAGGAAGGAAGGAAGAATTTGCTGCATTTCATGCGCAAGGCGAAGCACCTGACCCGGTTTCAGAAGAAACATTCAATCGTTCTAAACTTAGCTGGCAGTTATTGAGTGAAGACAAGCATCGGACAATGTTCCATTTCTACAAAGAACTTATCCGCATCCGGAAATCTACCCCTACCTTGTCTCACCTGGACCGCAAGAAAGTTGAAGTGGATTTTAATACCGCACAGCAAACCTTGCTGTTGCTTCGGCAACATGAAGAGGGTGACGTAATGTGCCTGATGAATTTTTCAAAAGAGCCGCAAGCATTCACGATGCCTTCATCAGAGCAATGGGTACAGCTACTTAATTCGGCCGAAAGCAAATGGCTTGGGCCTCTTTCCGAAAGTTTATATACAGAACAAAACGTACAGGTTCAACCCGAATCGATCATAATTTATTTGAAGAAAAATGTATAACCCGGTTTCAACATATCGCATTCAATTTCATAAAGAGTTTCCATTTGAAGCATTTGAGAAGATTATCCCGTACCTGAAAGACCTGGGCATTTCTACGGTTTATGCCTCCCCTATTTTCGAGGCTACACCTGGCAGTGTTCACGGTTATGATGTAACCAACCCGCACATCATCAACCCGGAGATTGGTGATGAAGCCTCATTTGAGAGAATTCAAACAGCTATAAAAGAACAAGGCTTAGGATGGCTTCAGGATATTGTGCCCAACCACATGGCCTATCATCCGCAAAATGCCTGGTTGATGGATGTTTTGGAGAAAGGTAAAGACTCGGAATACGCCGCTTTCTTTGACATACTTTGGAACAAAGGGCAGTTGATGGTTCCTTTTCTCGGGGGCACATTGGAAGAAGTGATCCAAAAAGGAGAACTACAGGTAGCGTTAATTAATGATCAACCTGTATTAAAATACTATGATGCTGTTTATCCACTCAATGATGCATCAAAAGAGCGACTAAATAAGCTTGACCAAAGCACGGAAGAAGCTATTCGCAAAACTAACGAAGACAAAAACCACTTGCAGACAATTGCGGACGAACAACATTATCGCTTATGTCATTGGCAGGAAACAGACAGTGACATCAACTTCCGTAGGTTCTTTACCATCAATGGATTGATTTGTTTGAACATCCAGGACCCGGACGTCTTTAGCCATTATCATCAGTTCATACAAAACTTTTTAAAGAAAGGATATATACAAGGCCTACGTGTAGATCATATTGACGGACTGTATGATCCGACAAAATACCTTGACGATCTGAGAAAGCTTGTCGGTGATGATACGTATGTTGTAGTTGAAAAAATATTGGAGCCCGGAGAAGGACTGCCACAGAATTGGGCCATACAAGGCAATACAGGTTATGACTTTCTTGCCATGAGCAACAACCTCTTCACCAATAAAAAAAGTGAAGGAGCCTTTACAAAACTCTATCAGCAAATCACCAAAGACAAAAAATCCATTCACCAGCACCTGCACGATAAGAAGTCCTACATTTTGTATGAGCATATGGGTGGCGAATTGGAGAACCTGTATCGTTTGTTCCGTCAGCAAAATTTGTATGATAAACGAGTTCTTTCACGCATCCATCCTGATGATCTGAAAACAGCCATCGCGGAATTTCTTATCCAGTGTCCCGTGTATCGCTTCTATGGCAATCGCTTTCCACTATCAAACGAAGAGGCCGGAGCCGTGCAGGACATCTTCAATAGGATGCGGAAGAGCGGAACTGCAGAAACGGAAGCAATTGACATATTGGAGAAAGCCTTTCTTCACAAACCGCATGAAGGCGACAATGACTACAATGAACGCATTCGTCATTTCTACCAGCGTTGCATGCAGTTCTCCGGCCCGTTGATGGCCAAAGGTGTTGAAGACACTTTAATGTATACCTACAATCGGGCCATTGGCAGGAATGAAGTTGGTGATTCGCCTGAATCATTTGGCTTTACCATAGAAGAGTTTCACCAGAAGATGACGGAGCGGCAAGAGAAATGGCCACTGTCAATGAACGGCTCCTCTACTCATGATACAAAGCGGGGCGAAGATGTACGGGCACGGTTGAATGCACTTACAGACATGCCAGAAGAGTGGGCAGCAGCGGTGGAGGAATGGCGTGAGTTGAACAAAGACCTGAAGCAGGCTGGCTATCCCGATGCCAACGACGAGTATTTGGTTTACCAGGCATTGATTGGTCACTATCCTATGCCTGGCGATGATGAAGCTGATTTTGCCGATCGGATGGAAGCTTTTTTGCAGAAGGCACTCCGTGAAGCAAAACAACATTCTAACTGGACCACACCGAACGAGGCTTACGAGTCTGCCACAATCAACTTTGCCAAAGCATTGTTAGATAAAAGCAAACCGTTCTGGAAAAGCTTTCAAACTTTATTCAATAAAGTTGTTGATGCAGGCATTTACAATTCATTAGCTCAAACAGCTTTAAAGTTCATTTGTCCTGGTTTGCCCGATGTATACCAAGGAAGCGAATCGTGGGATTTTAGTTTTGTGGATCCTGACAACAGGCGTCCGGTTAATTATGAGCAACGCCAGGAATGGTTAAATACATTAAAAGATAAACAGCTTTCCCAAGAGTTGTTCCATGATCTATGGCAGGACAAATACAGCGGAAGAATTAAGCTTTGGATAACCCATCATCTTCTGCAATTAAGAAACAGCAACAAAGACCTGTTTCAACATGGCGAGTATATTCCATTGAAAGTTGATGGCAAATTTAAAGATCATGTATTGGCATTTGCAAGAAAATACAAGCAAACGTTTTTAGTTGTTGCCGTGCCTTTACATCTTGCAGAATTAAGTGCTGCAGCTGACCAACCAATCAATGAAATTGATTGGCAGGATACAAAAATTAGCTTACCGGAAGAAGCCGCTGAAGATTTGGAAAACCTTGTGAGTGCATCAAAACAATTGGCAAAGAAAGGCCTGTTGATCAATGATCTCTTTAGCCAGTTCCCTATTGCTATTTTAAAAACGCAGCTAATTGATAAAGAGCGAGGCGCCGGTATATTGTTGCACATTTCATCGCTATCCTCGCCATTTGGTATTGGCGATATGGGTCCGGAAGCGAGAACCTTTGCCAACTTCCTCCATCGCAGCAGGCAGAAATACTGGCAGCTGTTACCGCTCAACCCAACCGAAGCGGGCCAGGCACATTCGCCATACAGTGCCATCTCCAGTCGTGCTGGTAATCCTTTACTGATTAGTCCTGAAGCATTGGTGAAGGATGGCTTGTTAGATGCAACTGATCTGCAGCCTCATTATCAACCCTCGCTGCCGCAAGCCGATTATGCAAAAGCAGAAGAGATTAAAAACATTCTTTTTGACCAGGCTTACAACAACTTTAAAGAAGGAAGAGCATTGCATTTAGAAGCATCGTATCAAACCTTCATTGAAAAAGAAAAAGGATGGCTGGATGATTTTGCTTTGTATGCAGCTCTTAAAAAGCAGAACGGAGGGAAGCCCTGGTATGAATGGAAAGAAGAGTGGAAAGGAAAGCAATCCAGAGCCATCAATGCGTTTGCTAAAAAACATGCAGAGGAGATTGAAAAGATAAAATGGCTGCAGTTCATTTTTGATAAACAATGGAAAGGACTGAAGCAATACTGCAATGACCGCAATGTATTGCTGGTTGGAGATATGCCTTTCTATGTTAGCTACGATTCGGCAGATGTGTGGGGAGCCAAAGAGCTTTTTGCTTTAGATGAACAGGGTAATCGTACGGGAATGGCCGGTGTACCTCCCGATGCATTTAGTGCTGATGGCCAGCTTTGGGGCATGCCTGTGTTTAAATGGGATGTTTTGAAAGAGACAGGATACGCATGGTGGATGGAGCGATTAAGAAAAAATATGGAGCTGTTTGACATTACCCGGTTGGATCACTTCCGTGCCTTTGCTGCGTATTGGGAAGTACCTGCAGGTGAGACTACAGCTAAGAATGGACGTTGGGTGCAAGGTCCCGGCAAAGACTTCTTTGATGTGGCTGCGAAAACATTAGGTCACCTGCCCTTTGTTGCAGAAGACCTAGGTGATATTGATGATGCGGTATATGAAGTTCGTGATGCCTACCATTTACCGGGAATGAAGGTGTTGCAATTTGCCTTTGGTGATGACATCTCGCATTCGCCGCACATACCGCATAATTACGGGGCTAATTTTTTGGTGTATTCCGGCACGCATGATAACAACACCACAAGGGGATGGTACCGCCAGGAAGCAGATGAAGGCATTAAGAAAAGACTGGAGCAATACGTTGGACGTGTAGTGTACGACTCCGAAATACATATGCAATTGGCAAGAATGGCTTATGGCTCTGTAGCTAAAATTGCTATACTGCCTATGCAGGATGTTTTAGGATTGGATGAAAGTGCACGAATGAATATGCCGGGTTCCGGTGAAAACAACTGGAGTTGGCGATTGCTGCCGGGGCAGTTATTAAAACAGATTGAACATAGGTTGAGGGAATGGGTTTGTGTGTATAATAGGTAACGTGAGAATTCGAGTTAGATGTACTACTCCTGAATGCTTAATCGTACCTTTATATAGGTGCCTTCAATAAGGATATGACTTTACTACGCAAACGTTTATACACATTACTCTCCATCTCCATTATCCTGATCTGGATAGTAGCTATCTGGGTTATATGCAGAGATGTTGACAGCATCTTTGATTCTCTGGCTTTCGCTTACATATTCACCTTTACAATACTACTTTCTGTTGGTGTGGGTGCTGGTTTATTGATAATGAGGCTATTTGGGGTAAGTAAAACCAAAATCGCAATGATGTACATTCTGTTCGGCATCATAAATCTATGCTGCGGGGTTGTCTTTTGCTTTATTTATGACTTTACTTCCTCCCTAGAATTATTGCTTTTAATTGCAAGCCTATCGATTGGTATGTTTATTTGCTGGGATGTTTATATAAGAAAATAGGTTTTCAGGATTAATATTCCGTTTATTGTTTCTATTCACCTTTCTTGATTGTCCGCCCAGTGTCTACTTTCCGCCGATTTTACGCAGGGCAGGAACACCCGTGATTTTAATAAAAGCTGTCTCCCTTCGGAGACACGGCTTGCACAAAGAAAAAGCTCCTTAAAGGAGCTTTTTAAAAGTGTTTGTATGTCTTAATCATTATGGTCGTCATCATCGTCATCACACTCGTGAATTTCCATCCATGCTTTTAATCTTTCGTATGCCTGTTTTACGTTCATAGGCATAGAAGTAGAAGGCATGTTCATCGGAGACAGTTTATTCATGGTTTTCCACCAGTTTTCAACTGTCATCAAGTCCGTAGTATAACTGTGCCCGGAAGCATAACCTGTGTAAGTGCCACAATAATTGCTAAGCTTTAAAGAAGCAACAAGAGTGTAAGCTTTCTTAACATCTTTCTTGCCGCCCCTGTTGGGGGTTTGCCAAATAGCCCAACCTTCCTGCATCGTATAAGAATAGGTTCCTATGGTAACTTGTCCAGAAGTGTTACCATTCATATCAGGCCACATATGGTTTTGGCTTGCAAACCAATAGCCCTGGCCATAGTAACATGTGTTGCAATTGTTATTGCTACCATTGTTGCCGTTATTACCATTGTTACCATTGTTGCCATGATTCCCATTATTCTTGCCCTGCACAGATTGCTCCTCTGTTTGACCTACATCTCCGTCTTTTTGGCAACCTGATAATACTAAACCTGAAAGCAAGAAGATACTTGCAACAAGACCTGCTGTTTTTTTCATAATAATGTTTTAATGCGTTAAGGATGTGTTTCTAAAAGAGTTTTCCGTGTTTCAATAAGGTTATAGAAAATGAATCGATTGCAATCGTTATTTGGTAAGCTCATTTTTTGAGCCACATATACATCTAAAGTTGCTATGCATTCCAGGCCATAACCTTCGACAATCCATTGAAGAGTGTGTTTGGTTTGTGTAGAGAATTGCGCTGCTCTAAACTTTCGGTTACACATAATCAGGTTTCTATGGAACCTGATTCCGTTTTTCTGACCCAAATGACCGTATTATGGTCTGATTTATGGAATAATTCCATTTTATTGATGGACAACCAAGTGCCGTTATATCATTTGGTGGTTTGTTATTCTCAAATATGAAGGCGTTTTCTATTAAAGAATTGGAGAGCTTTCCGGCATACCGGCCCACACTTTGCGAGCCTGGGAACAACGGTACCATTTGCTTTCGCCCGGCCGAAGCAAAACAAACTACCGTAACTATAGTTTGGAGCAAGTAAGACATTTATTAAATATTGCCTTACTTATTAATAATGGGTTCAGGATTTCTAAATTGTCGTTATTATCCCACGAAGAAATCAATGGAGCTATAAAAGGCATTTGCAATGAAGAGGTTGCTGTTACTAAAGCAATAAATGACCTTATTTACTTCATGTTTTCAGAGAATACAGATGAGTTTGAATATATACTTGATTGTTGCGTTCATCTTTTAGGCATAGACACGACGATTCAGAAGATCATTCTTCCTTTTTTGGAAAAAGTGAATTTGCTGTCTTACAATAGCAGCGAAAGCGAAGTACATTTTGTTGTAACAGCCATACGCAGAAAAATAATTCTTGGCATTGAAACAGTAAAGACCTCACATAATTCTTCCAAATCGGTTCTCCTTTTCTTGCCCGAAAAGGAGCATTATGATCTTATCCTGCTTTCTATAGCTTATAAATTAAAATCCTTAGGAATTAGAGTGTTGTATTTAGGCACTAATATCTCAATAGTAAGTTTAGCCAAGGTAGTTACAGAAAAACAACCCGATCTCCTCCTTACTCATATTCCCACGAAAACCATAGTTGATACAGACTTTTATTTTTCCACTTTAAAGAAACGAATTAAGGATACAGAACTTTTGATTGCAAAGTCTGATACCCAACCGGATACCTTAAACCATAGCACATTTAATTTCTTCCATTATAAAGAAGTGGAAAGCCTTTTTAGCCCATCTGGATTTTCGGCATGAGCTTTCAGTCTGTTGTATTAGCTTTCATATCCCTCAATTCACTCCCGCCAGCTGCAAACTCACTTTCTTCAAAGATGACGTGACCAGGCTTTCTTTCTCAACTATTGCATTCGGAAGTAACACTACAGATACTGCAGGATTTTTAAACCAGCTTGCTTCTTTCAGCTTTTCGATATGAATTAAACCGGTAAGATAGTTTCGCTCCGCATTATTGTAAAACTCGTGCACTTCATCAAAGTCCCACTTACTTACTTCCCACAATTCATTAAAGCTGACATACACCTTCAGGTAGTAATCGTTAGCTAATGTGTAGTGGTCACTGCGGTTCAGTTTTTTATACTCGTACCTATATCCATAACTCAATGCAGAAATATCGCTTATTACGGCAGATGATGTAGGATATCTCCCGGCACCCTTGCCGTATAAAAACTGTTTGTCTGCCAACTTACTTTCAATGATGACTCCATTGTATTCATTTTTGACATTGAACAACTGGCTTCCTTCACCTACAAACTGCGGTAGTACAAAAGCAGCAATTTTGTTGTTGGACAACCGGTGAGCCTGCGCTGTCAATTTTACACGGTCGTCTTTCTCCGAAGCGTATACTGCATCTCTTCCACTTAACCTGGTAATACCAATGTGCACCAATTCATCCGGGCTGGCAATAACACCATAAGCATGGGCCAGCAGGATGGTGAGTTTATTCGTCGCATCAATACCTTCTACATCCAAGGCCGGATTGCTTTCAGCAAAACCAAGTTGCTGTGCTTTAAGCAAAGCTTCTTTATAGCTCAATCCTTCTTCGGCTATTTTGGTAAGAATAAAATTGGTAGATCCGTTTACAATACCGCATATGCTTTGCAACAGATCGTTGTCGTAATACTCTTCCAGGTTTCTAATAACAGGAATGCTACCACAAACAGCAGCTTCGTACAAAAAAGAAACGTCAGCTTCTTTTTGCAGGTAAAGCAATTCAGCCAAGTGTTCTGCAATGAGTTTTTTGTTAGCACTTACCACATGTTTTTTATTGCGCAATGCAGAAGTCACAATCTTGAAAGCCTCATCTGCATCATCAATCAATTCAATAATTACATTGATATCTGCATCATTAAGCAACTCATTGTAATCAGTAGTGAACAAGTGTTCAGGAGCATCCCGTTTTTTATCCGGATGCTTGATGCAGATCTTTTTGATGCTTGCATTTAACGAAGGCGTTTCATACAACACACGATAAATACCTTCTCCCACTACTCCAAATCCAAATAATCCTATGGTCAATTTCTTCCTGCTCATGCTTCTGATTTTATGGCGTATAAGAATTTTGTTTTCACTTCGGCAAATGCGGCTTCCAGGTCTTTGATCAGATCATCGGCTTCCTCCAGTCCAACAGACAAGCGTATCAAACTATCAGCTACCCCTGCTGCCCTTCTCTTTTCTGTAGGGATAGATTTATGAGTCATGTTTGCAGGATGGCACAGCAAGCTTTTTACACCACCTAAGCTCTCTGCCAGCTTGAATAATTTTGTTGCTGTCACAAACTGCACCGCTGCTTCTTCTGTATCGTTTTTTAATGTGAAGGAAACAATACCTCCAAAGCCTTTCGCCTGCTGCTTTGCTATATCATGATTGGGATGAGAAGGCAAACCGGGATAAAATACTTTATCCACTGCCGGATGCGTTTCTAAAAACTCAGCGACAGCTTGTGCATTGCTGCAGTGTTGCTTAATACGTAGCGGCAAAGTTTCAATACCGCGAATCACCAACCAACTGTCGAAAGGTGAAAGAATAGCACCACTTGCGTTCTGAATAAACTTGATCTTCTCTCCCAACTCTTGTTCTTTTGTTACAACCAATCCTGCAATCAAATCACTATGACCACCCAAATATTTTGTGGCCGAATGAATTACAATATCAGCTCCCAGCGTAAGAGGTTTTTGTAAGGCGGGTGATGCAAAAGTATTATCCACGCAAAGCCAACACCCCGAAGCCCTCGCAATTTTGGCGATAGCAGCAATGTCGGAAATTTTTAGTGTTGGATTGGTTGGTGTTTCGATCCAAATAAGTTTTGTTTTCGGAGTAATGGCATTGAATACATTTTCTGAGTTGGTTGCGTCAACATAGTTAACCGTTATTCCAAACTTTTGATAAACGTGAGTAAACAAACGAAACGCACCGCCGTAAATATCGTCTACAGCGAGAATCTCATCTCCTGATTGCAATAGCTTTAGTACAGAATCAATGGCTGCTAATCCGCTTCCGAATGCAATACCAACTTTTCCTTCTTCTAATTCTGCAATAACATTCTCTAATGTGTTTCTTGTTGGATTGCCTGTACGGGCATAGTCGTATCCTTTGTTGATGCCTGGTGCATCCTGTACAAAGGTGGAAGTTTGATAAATGGGAACGGATACGGCACCTGTGAGTGGATCTACCGGAATGCTGTGAATGATCTGGGTTGCGTTGCTCATTTCTTTTGGCTTTTTAATTGATTACGTAATGCTTACCAAAAGAGGCTTACCGGGAAGAGCCCTTGTCACCTGCTGTTTTATTATTGGCAGACAACAAAAAAGCTCTCCCGATAAATCAGAAGAGCTTTCAATATTTTAGATCAATATGTTGAAGCTTTTATCTGACTTATCTGTCCCGACATTTCCGTCGAGATGGAGTTGGCACCTTACTCACTGTTTGCACAGTGGCAGGTTGTCAAGGCGTCAAAGGGCCATTCCCTCAGCCTTTCTTGATAAGTGATTGAATTAAGAACTGGTACAAAGATAAAGGAGGTTGAACTGTATTTGCCAAAAAAATTTTTTATGACTGCTATTTAGTTAGTCCTTCTGCACTCTTTTTAAAGCTCTGATGGTGATAAAAAATGCTCAGTAGAGTAAATTCTCTTTATTGTCATCCCGCAGGGATCTATGGATTGTAGTTTGAGAAAAGATTGAGCCTAATAATGCTTCTCACTTGTCATGCTGAGGCAGGAAGCATCTGATTGTTCGATCTTAATGATTCTTGCCAGCGCAAATACCTTTCGATATCCCGAAGTTCGGCACAGGGTGACAACCTAAGCAAGATAGTTTGTTTCATTCAATCCTTCTTTAAAGTTCAAGTCTCAGATCCTTCCTGCGTCAGGATGACAAGCGAGAGAACTACCAATAGCAAACAGTTTGATAATTGAAAAACACTTGCATAATGCTCAATAGAATTACAAAGCGTACAAGTGTGCGACGCAACATAAGTGTAATAGGAGCAATTCAGCCGGGTTCACAATTCTTTGCCTAAGTAGTCCCTAATGAAAATCTTTTCCACAAATACTAAAAGTTTTAGGAAGTACCTTTAATTTGTATCAAATTTCAAAAGATGTCAACCAATATAAAATGTCCTAACTGTGCAAATGAATTTGATGTGCAGGATGTTTTGTCTGCCGATGTAGAACAAAAATTAAAACTGCAATATGAACAGCAGTTGCAGCAATCGTTATCCAAAATAAATCTGGAAAAGCAAAAACTGGAAGAACAGCAAAAAGAGTTTGAAGAAAACCGCAGGAAAGCAAACGAAACTTTCTTACAAAGGCTTCAGCAAGAAAAGCAAAAGATGGAAGCGGACTTGCAACAACAAATCCGTAAATCCATAGCACAGGATTTTGAAAACCAGTTACGCATATTAAAGGAATCGGAAAGAGAAAAAGATGAGAAGTTAAGAACAGCGCAGCAGAAAGAACTGGAATTTATGCGTAAGGAAAAGGAATTGAAAACAAGAGAAAGCGAATTGGATTTAATGGTTGAAAAGAAGCTTCTTACAGAACGAAATAATTTACTGGATCAATTACGGAAAGAAGAAGAGCAACGCATTTCTTTGAAGGAAGAAGAACATAAGTTTAAGGTGAAAGACCTGGAGTTGCAGTTAGAAGAGCAAAAGCGTTTGATAGAAGAAATGAAGCGTCGTGCCGAACAAGGCTCTATGCAAAGACAAGGTGAAGTGCAAGAGATTTTGCTGGAAGAATTATTAAAGGATCATTTCCCTTTTGACATTATTGGTGAAGTTGGTAAAGGTGTTGAAGGTGCAGATTGCATTCAAACGGTTCGTAATCATTTAGGACAAGATTGCGGAAAGATCATCTTTGAAAGTAAGCGTACCAAAACCTTCCAGATGTCGTGGATTGAAAAGCTGAAGAATGATATGAGAAGCAAAGGAGCAGATGTAGCGGTTATTGTAACGCAATCCTACCCGAAAGACTTTAAGTGTTTTGGGGAGTTGGATGGTGTTTGGATCTGTTCTTTCAGCGAAGTGATTGCTCTGACAACTGCCATGCGTCATACCATTATCCGAATTGCTGAAACGAAAAGAGGCGAAGAGAATAAAGGTGAGAAAATGCAGATGCTGTACGATTATTTAACTGTCAATGAATTTCGCCAGCAAATGGAGACGATTGTAGAAGGATTTTTATCAATGAAAACTTCTATTGATAAGGAACGGCTGCAGATGGAAAAGATGTGGAAGGAAAGAGAAAAGCAATTGCAGAAAGTATTATTGAGCACTTCAGGCATGTTTGGCTCTATCAAAGGCATTGCTGGTGCGTCGGTTGGTAATATTCCTTTGCTGGAAGATGGAACGGAAGAGGAAGATCAAAAGCTTTTGTTTAAATAAGCCATGAAGTCAATAATTGTTTGGATAGCAGCAACTGCAGCTCTGCAACTGTTGGGTCAGCGGCAAGTGCGAAGGGTAAAGCATTGGCATTATACTAATTCTTGCCCGCCCCCGGAAGTACTGCCTAACGAAATTGTGATTGATGGAAACGAGTTAGACATCAGTGCAGAAGAAATACATACAATTCTGACCAAACGGTTTGTTTACTATGCGCAACTACAGCCTTCACTGCAAGAAGTTTTTCTAAAGCGTCTCCAAAAATTTATTCGAAAGAAGATATTTATCATTAAAGATGATGAGGGGTTCAGAGAGATGCCTGTATTGGTAAGTGCTGCTGCTATTCAACTTACGTTTGGCTTAAAAAATTACCTGCTCTCTTTTTACAGGTACATCCGCATTTTTCCGGAAGAATTTTTCAGAGAAGGTTCCTTTAAAATTCTTATTGGAAATGTACAGGATAACATCATTACCGTAGCATGGAATCATTTTTTAAAAGGCTACGAGGATTCAACCAACGGATCGAATGTGGGTTTGCATGAAATGAGCCATGCTTTATATATTCAAAAGCTGGTGATTGATGAAGGATATGCCAAAGAATTCTCTGAATGTTATAACCGGTTGGTTGATGATTGCGAAACAGCCGCACAAACAGAAAAAGCAGGACTGAAAGATCTGTATTCGCCCTATGCCGATACAGATCTGCAGGAATTTTGGGCAGAAAGCGTTGAATTGTTTTTTGAAAAGCCGGCTGAATTAATGGATCACTATCCTGAAGTTTACGAATCGATGAAACTATTACTGAACCAGGATCCATTGGCTAAAGCCAACCCTCTACTGGAAAGCAATTTGTCACTAAATGAAAAAGCAGATCAGATAAAAACCCTTTTATTAAGCAGGCTTGGAATCAACCTCCGGCCAACTACTATTGAATAATACTTGCTTCAGTAATTACCCAGGCCAATACAATTTCATCAAACTGTTTATACTGTACAGGAAAAGTCACATCAACTTCTTCTTTGATGAATCTTGTTTGTAGTTCTTCTTGTTTGGAACGAAGAACGTCCTGTATGCGTAGCATCTCACTAAAATCTACGCCGCCTCTTCCCCACCATTTAAACATTGCTTCTTTTATTGACCACAGAGTTGTTGCTTGCTGAATATCTGCCTTACCATTCAACATCTGCAGTTCTTCCGGATGAAGAAATTTATGAATGATACGCAGCACTTTTTCTGACGGAATTTCAATATCAATGCCTACTCTTTTTGTTGAACTGGCAATGGCAGCTGCATAATTACCACAGTGCGAAATAGAAAAGTGATAGGCCTCATCTTCCAAAAAAGGCTTTTTTGTATCGGCAATCCGAATGAGTTCAGTTGGAAAATCAGGAAATAAGTATTTCAAAAGAAAACGTCCGGCCAGGTGCTGTACCCTTTTATGCGGATGGGATACATCCCGCTGCGGTTCGATACTCGAAAGAAAGAAACCTTCGTTCTCTTCTATCTTCCAAATACCCAGCTTTGTGCTCCGGTCAATTTCGTGTTGAAAAAAAATAGGCATGAGGAGAATTGAGAATTAAAAATTGAAAATGGAGAATCCTTCCCACCTCTTTTCAAAAATAATTTTAATTGGAAAACAGAATTACAATTTATTTGTAGGCAGAAGCTATCGTAAATCTGCAATCTCAAATCGTAAATCTCAAATCGAATGATTTTATCTGACAAACGCATACTGGAAGAAATGGAAAAAGGCACTATAAAAATTGAACCGTATAAAAGAGAGTGCCTTGGTAGTAACAGTTACGATATTCATTTGGGCAAAACCTTAGCAACTTATCGTGAACATATCCTTGATTCGAAAAAGCATAATGAGATAGAATACTTTGAAATACCAGAAGAAGGCTTTGTGCTTTATCCGCATATTTTTTATTTAGGTGTAACGAAGGAATACACCGAAACACATGCGCATGTGCCTTTCCTGGAAGGTAAGTCCTCAACCGGCCGTTTAGGAATTGATATTCATGCAACAGCAGGTAAAGGTGATGTAGGCTTTTGCGGTAACTGGACATTGGAGATATCTGTAAAACAACCAGTAAAAGTTTACCCGGGTATGCCTGTCGGGCAGTTGATCTACTTCCCTGTTGACGGCGAGATTGAAGTGAAATACAATCAGAAAGCAAATGCTAAGTATAGCGGGCAACCCAACAAGCCTGTAGAAAGTATGATGTGGAAGAATAAATTTTAAACCTCTAAACAATAAATGAAAAACGTATTTATAGTTGCTTTGCTTTTGCTTTCTTCTGCTGCCTTTGCCGGCACAGTTGATACCGTATCCATTTATAGCAACAGCATGAAAAAGAATATTAAAGCTGTTGTGATCAAGCCAGATAACTACAAAAAAGAAAAAGCTTTTCCAACAGTTTACCTGCTTCACGGCTATAGCGGTGCATTTGATAACTGGATCAGGAAAGTGCCGCAGTTAAAGCAATACGTGGATCAATACCAGGTATTAATTGTTTGCCCTGATGGAGCCTACGGCGGCTGGTATTTTGATAGTCCTATTGATTCAACTATGCGGTATGAAACCTTTATTGCGAAAGAGGTTCCAGCCTTTGTTGACAAAAATTATAAGACTATAAAAGATCGTAAAGGCCGGGTGATTACCGGTTTGAGTATGGGTGGTCACGGAGGATTGTTTCTTGGTTTTCGTCATGCAGATTTCTTTGGCGGCTGTGGAAGCATGAGCGGCGCATTGGCTATTGATCTGATCACCGATAAACGTTATGGCATCGGTAAGATATTAGGCGATACAACAAACCGCAAGTACTACAGGCACTCGATCTTTAACGAAATGGAAAACTATCCTAAAGATTCTTTAGCCATTATTATAGATTGCGGTATAGATGATTTTATTTTTCAAATGAGCAAAATGGCTCATGAGAAGATGTTACAACTGAAAATACCACATGAGTATATTGAACGTCCGGGCAAACATGATTGGAATTACTGGGCGAATGCAGTACAATATCAACTGCTTTACTTTAGAAATTACTTTGATAAGGCACTCCAAAAGAAATAAACCATGCAGACTATTTTAGGTGCAGGCGGGGCCATCGGTGTTAAGCTGGCAAAAGAATTAAAGAACTATACAGAGAAAGTAAGGCTGGTTAGCCGTTCTCCGAAACAGGTTAACGGAGATGATGAAATCTTTCCTGCAAACATCACTAATAAAGAGGCTGTATATAAAGCAGTAGAAGGCTCAGAGATTGTTTACCTGGTTGCAGGGCTACCTTATAAAGCTAAAGTGTGGCAGCAACAGTGGCCAGTTGTTATGCAGAATGCTATTGCAGCTTGTAAGCAGCACAAGGCCAAGCTTATCTTCTTTGATAATGTATATGCTTATGATAAGAATAGTATTCCAAATATGACCGAAGATGCTCCTATCAATCCACCAAGCAATAAAGGGATAGTAAGAGCAGAGATAGCCAATGCATTGCTACAGGCAATACATAAAAATGAGATTGATGGAATGATTGTGAGAGCTGCTGATTTTTATGGGCCTCAGATCAATAACAGCATGCTAATTGAGACAGTGTATAAGAACCTGAAAAAAGGAAAAGCAGCTTATTGGTTAGGCGATGCAAATAAAGTTCATTCTTTTACCTACACTCCCGATGCTGCAAAAGCTACAGCTCTTTTAGGCAATACTGCTGATGCATACAATCAAACATGGCATTTACCTACAAGTGAGGAAAAACTGACTGGCAACGACTGGATAAATTTATTTGCAGAGAAGATGAACGTAAAAAATAAGAAAAGCACCTTTTCAACGACAGCTGTTAAGGTGTTAGGCATCTTTAATCCTTTTATGAGAGAGTTGGCTGAGATGATGTACCAGAATATCCAGGACTATTATTTCAACTGTTCAAAATTCAAAAATCATTTTCCATCTTTCTCTATTACATCTTATAACGACGGTGTACAAAACTTTATTGATTCAGATAAAAAATAAAGGCTCCCTTCAGGTGAGCCTTTCAACAATTTCGTTGCAAACAAACATTTATCCGCCGGTCTTACCATCTCTTACCTTAATTTTCTTCTTACCTGCATTCTTCTTCTCAAACTCTAATACCTCTTTAGGCTTGGTAGCTACTTTCTTTTCTGCTGTTTTTGTTTCTCCTTTATTATCCGACACATCAATTGGGGCCATGTCGTCTGCAGCAGCAATTGCTTCTGCTTTTGGCTTGTTCATTACCCATTGCTCCGTCTCTTCAACAGCACCTGTCATAGTATTAAAATACTTCCAGGTACCATGCTTGTAAGAATTGGGTTCTACTTTTACAATCTCGTAGCGGATGATTTTTGAAGGATCATTTACGTCAGTTATAGGAACGGTATCGTAAGGGTTTTTGGGATCGATAGCCCTCCAGCTTTCTTCACGCAACAGTAAACCTGAAGCCGTAAAATAGGTGCACTTGCCGCTTTTCATTCCATAGTTATAATTCTCAATAGCAATCAGGTCGCCCTCTAATGAAAACTGCCTCCATGTACCTTCCTTCTTTCCATCTTTAAAAAAACCTTCTTCCTCATAACCTCTTTCACCCCTTACATTTTCAACCCGAACTACCCATGGACCTTGCTTTAAACCTTTCATATCAACGCAATTCAGAGTATCCCCTTTTACACTTATTGTAAATTCTTTGCACTGGGCATAACCATTTAAAGAAATGATCGTAAGCAAAAAGGTTAAGTATCG
>Ga0164290_1001763_pt1 | contig 23998 bp, 25 predicted proteins | sample Micstemetagenome_FD_108782 | JGI IMG/M metagenome (GOLD analysis project Ga0164290, IMG submission 108782) | Contaminated culture microbial community from soil near Moab, Utah, USA - Microcoleus steenstrupii SON62 (Illumina Assembly) | ecosystem: Environmental > Terrestrial > Soil > Soil crust...
GGAAACGCCGGCGCCGCGCCGGGAAGAGCCGGCCTATGGCGACTACGACGACCGGGACCACCGCAAGTCCGGCTGGAGCCTGTTCGGTCGCGGCAAGCGTCAGCCGGCCCAACCGACCTACCCGCCGTCGCGTCCGACCGAAGCCCGTATGACCGAGATGCGGCCGACGACCCAGGTCCAGCCCGCGCCCGAGCCCCAGCTGAACCAGCCGGAGGACGACCTCGAAATCCCGTCCTTCCTGCGCCGCCTCGCCAATTGAGCCGGCCTGACTGACCAAAGAAACCCCGGAGCCCGTGCTCCGGGGTTTTGCGCGTCTGTACGGTTACGAAAACCGAAACAATCGGAAACCCGACTTTCATTTCGGTCTTGCGACACCCCCGCTAGAGGGTTCGTGGGGCGAACTCCGCACATTGAGGCGGGGCGCAAGTTGAAGCGGGTGTTTGCAGTTGCCGGTCCGGAATGACCATCACCAAAGGACGACCGTTGCGCCTGCAATTATCGCGGGCGTCGGCGTGCACACGGGCGACCGGGTGCGTCTGGCGGTGCGTCCGGCCCCGGTCGGCACGGGCATCGTCTTCGTGCGCACCGATATCAAGGATCGCGACAACCGCATCCCCGTCTCGGGCGAGGTCGTGGTCGACGCCCGCCTGAACACCATGATCGAGAACGCGGCCGGCGTGCGCCTGTCGACCATCGAGCATCTGATGGCCGCCTTCGCCGCCCTGGGCGTGTCCAATGCCGTGGTCGAGGTGGACGGGCCCGAGCTGCCGATCCTGGACGGGTCGGCCCTGCAATTCGTCCAGCTGCTGGATCGCGCGGGTTTCCGCCGTCAGGAGGCGCCGGTCCGCTATATCGAGATCCTGGAGCCGATCCGGGTGCAGGAGGGCGACAAGAGCGCCGTGCTGCTGCCCTGCGACCGCTATGAAATGCGGTTCGAGATCGACTTCCCTACGCCGGTAATCGGCAACCAGGTGGTGGACTTCGTCGTCGATGAGACGACCTTCCGCACCGAGATCATGGCCGCCCGGACCTTCGGCTTCGCCCATGAGGTCGAGGCCCTGCGCAAGGCGGGTCTGGCCCGCGGCGGTTCGCTGGAAAACGCCGTGGTCATCGACGGCGACCAGATCCTCAATCCGGGCGGGCTGCGGATGGAGCGCGAGTTCGTCAGGCACAAGGCGCTGGACGCGATCGGCGACCTGTACGTTCTGGGCGCGCCCCTGCTGGGCCGCTACGAGGGCGTCAAGGCGGGCCACGCCATCAACAACCTGCTGGTCCGCGAGTTGCTCGCCAATCCGCAGGCGTGGCGCGAGGTGACGCGCGTGCCCGAGCTGGCGATGGCGGGCTGAACAGCCTCCTGATCAGCCGAGGCTGATCGCGCTCATCAACCGGCCGAAGTCAGCTTCCCCGTTCAGATACGCCCGCCGGTTCGAATAGAACCGTTCCGCGTCCGTGCGCGTGTCGTGACCCGTCCATGCGGCGTCACCCACGCCTGCCTGTTCCAGCCGCCAGAGCACAAATCCGGGCAGATCGAACAGGCGTTTGTCGGCTGTCAGCCCGGACGCGAAGAAGCGACCGCTGCCGGGGTCATGGTGTTCGAACCGCTCCTGATAGTCGGCGCCGACCTCATAGGAGGCCTGGGCGATGCAGGGGCCGACGACGGCGACCATGCGGCGGGGTTCGGCCCCCAAGGCCTGCATGGCCGCGACGGTGGAGTGGACGACGCCGTCCAGGGCTCCCTTCCAGCCGGCATGGGCGGCGCCGATGACGCCGGCCTCGGCGTCGGCCAGCAGGATCGGGGCGCAGTCGGCGGTGAGGACGGCGCAGATGACGCCCGGCGCGGCGGTGACCGTAGCGTCGCCCTCGGGGCGCTCGCCCTTCCAGCCGGCCTCGGCGACGCGGGCGACGGCGGAATGGATCTGGTAGCAGGCGGCGAAATCGTCAGGGACGCCGCCGAGGTATTTGGCGATGCGGCGCCGGTTCTCGGCCACGGCGGCGGGGTCGTCGTTCGAGCCGACGCCGGTGTTCAGTCCCTCGTAGAGGCCGGTCGATACGCCGCCCTCGCGGGTGAAGAATCCATGGCGGAGGCCGGCGCGGTCGAGCAGGGGATGGGTGATGGGATGGAGGGGCATTGGCGTGATCGCTCTCTCCCCCGTCATCCTCGGGCTTGACCCGAGGATCAGAGGTTGGGTCTGACGGTGCAGGAGAGATGGCCCATCCGACAGAGCCACATCAAGGCTTCAGTCAGCACCGGACAATCTGATTCCCGGATCAAGTCCGAGGATGACGCATCGCGTCAGTCCTCAAACCCCGGAACCACCAGCGATCGGGGGGAGAAGATGGCGCAGGCCTTGAACAGGGTTCCCATCTGGTCATCGGCGGTCAACCGGGCCAACTGGCGGTCGATGATCGGGGCGGCGTCGGGGCGGCCCTCTTTCAGGCGATGGGCGCGGGCCTCGATGCCGAGCAGGTTCAGGAACTCGCCCTGACCCAGGGTTCCGGTCACGTCGGCGCCGGCATGGATCGCGGCCTCGAGCACCGAGGGGAAGTCGGCCCACTGGGTCAGGTCGACCTCGCCGGGGCGCTCCAGCGGATCAACCTTTTGATGCCGTCGCAGGCCCTGGAGGGTGTCGCCGGCCTCGCGGCGGGCGCGGCCGTAGTCGATCAGAAGCGCAGCGCCGGAAGCCGCCCGGACGAGCGCTCCCACGTCGCGGCCGAAGGCGGCCTGCTGGTCGGAGATTTCGATGGTCTGACCCGGCTCGACCTCGAAGTCCGGGCGTTTGAAACCGCCGCTGATCTTGACGAGGCCGAAGGTCAGGCCGCCGTCGTCCGTCACGCCCACGCGGCGCTCGGCCCAGCCGTCGTCGGTCTTCACGAACTGGCGGGCGGGAAGGCAGTCGAGAACCTCATTGGCGATCAGGATCACCGGGGCATCGGTTTCAATCCGGTCCAGCGACGCGACCCAGCGCGGGTGAATGTCGCTGTCGGCGAGCATGCGGGCCTGCGCCTCTCGCAGCGGCGGGCTGGGCTCGATCAGGATCAGGTCGACGGCGCGCAGGAACTCCGGGTCCAGCCGGGCGGCGCGCAAGGCGTCGGCCATCAGGGTGCCGTCCCCGGGGCCGACCTCGACCAGCCGGACCCGTTCGGGCGCGCCGAGCCGCCGCCAAAGCTCGACGGCCCATAGACCGATCAGCTCGCCGAACATCTGGCTGATCATCGGCGCCGTGATGAAGTCCCCGGCGGCCCCGATAGCCGGGCGGGTGGCGTAATAGCCTTCCTGAGGGTCGTGCAGGCAGCGCGTGACATAGTCCGCCACCGTCATCGGCCCCGTCAGGGCGATCTCACGCGCCAATCGGTCCCTGAGCGACATCGGAGACATCGGACGTCAGGCGGCGACCGGCGGCCGGCTCCAGGCGCGCCAGATCAGCCAGGCCCCGACAAGCATCATGGGGATGGACAGGATCATCCCCATGGTCAGGCCCAGCGGCAGGTTTTCGAGACCGGCGTCCGGCTGGCGGAAATTCTCCAGCGACGCCCGCGCGAGGCCATAGCCGAACAGGAACAGGCCGGTGACGTAACCCGGCTTGGCCAGAAGGCGCCATTTCCAGACCGCGAGCCAGAGGATGCCGAACAGGGCCAGGCCCTCCAGGCCGGCCTCATAGAGCTGGCTGGGGTGCCGGGCGACGTCGCCCGCGGGGCAGAAGCCGTACATCCGCTCAATGGCGCCGTTGCAGAAGCGGACCCCCCAAGGGACGGTCGTCTCGCGGCCCCAGAGCTCTCCGTTGATGAAGTTGGCGATGCGGCCGAAAAACAGGCCGATCGGCACGGCGGGGGCGACGAGGTCGCCGAGGCTGAGCAGGCGGACCTTGTTCCTCATCGCGAACCAGACGATCGCCAGCGACACGCCGATCAGGCCGCCGTGGAAGGACATGCCGCCGTCCCAGAGCCGGAGCAGGGCGAGCCGCTCGCCCCAGTCCGCGCCGTTGAACAGCTGTGCGTAGAGCTGCGGCTGATAGAAGAGGGCGTATCCGAAGCGGCCGCCGAGAATGATGCCGAGGGTGATCCACAGGACCAGATCATCGAGCTGAACCGTAGTGACCGGCGCCTTGCCGGCCTGCCACAGGGCGTTGCTCTTCGCCAGGCGGGCCGCATACCACCAGCCGACGACGATGCCCGCGACATAGGCGAGGGCGTACCAGCGAATATCCAGCGGGCCGATGCTGAACAGAACCGGGTCGAACTCGGGAAATTGCACGGGCGCTCCTGTGGAAGGGTCTCGTCTGCGGTTTAGCAAGCGCGGCCGCGCGCGTCCCTGAAATTTCCGCAATCCGCCGCAGCGGTCGCCCAAATCAGGCCACAGGTCGCATCGACAGCAAGGTTTCGTTCACCATATCGGGTGAACCTTCGTTAACCACGCTCGTTGGTCGAGCCGGAGAGTCCCATGCAGACCCGCAACCCCCTTCTCGACGAGTTCGCCAAGCTGACGACGGGCGCCATGGGCCTGGCCCAGGCGGCGGGAGAGGAGGCGAAGACCGCCTTCCGCGCCGGGACCGACCGTATGGCCGCCGACCTCGACCTGGTCCGCCGCGACGAGTTCGATGCGCTGAAGGCCGAGATCGCCGCGTTGCGGGCCGAGGTCGCGGCGCTGAAATCCCCTGCGACGACGTCAAAAAAGCCTGCGACGGGAACGTCCACAGCGTCGGTTCCCCCTCAGGACGCAGCCGGTTGAGCCGAATCTGCGAACCCGCCTACCGTCCCGACATGGGACGTGAGTCGCGCCCGGAGATGAGTTGATGGACGCTGTACGGCCCGAAGAAGTGGATGTGCCCTACGACCCGCTGGATGTCGTGGAACACGTCCTGGTGGCCGAAAACCTGCCGTTCGACCGCACTGACGAAGGCGACCTGGCGTTCGCGCTGGCGGGCGACTGGAAGGACTATGAGCTTTGGTTCGCCTGGCGGCCCGAGGGCGACTGCCTGCAGCTGTGCTGTGCGCTGGACCTGCAGGCCTCCAAATCCAGGCGCGGCGCCGCCTATGAGCTGGTCGGCCTGATCAACCAGCGCACCTGGATGGGCCATTTCGAGGTCTGGGCCGAGGACGGCGAGATCGTCTTCCGCCATTCGCTGGCGCTGCCGATGGGCGAGCGTCCGACCCTGGCCCAGGCCGCCTCGATGATCGATGCGGCGGTGGAGGCGGCGGACCGCTACTATCCCGCCTTCGACTTCATGATCCGCGGCAACAAGAAGCCGCAGGACGCGATCGATTCCTGCCTGTTCGAGACCGTCGGCACGGCCTGAGGTCATGATTGCAGACGCCAGACCCGCCGCCGTCGCCCTCGTCGGCTGCGGCAGGCTGGGCTCCGCGATCCTCGAAGGCTGGCTCGCCAGCGGAACCCTCGCGGCTGGCGATCTGATCATTCTCACCCCGTCAGAAAAGCCGGCCGCCGAGGCGGCGCGGGCGGAGGGGGCGCGGGTCAATCCGCCCCCGGGCGCACTGGGCGGGGTTGGCGTGCTGGTGCTGGCGGTCAAGCCGGCCAAATGGCGCGAGGCGCTGACGCCGCTGGTCCGCAGCCTGAACCCTGACGCCGTCATCGTCTCTGTGATGGCCGGGGTGACGGCCGCCGACCTGGGCGAGGTCGCTGGACGCCCGGTCGCGCGGGTCATGCCGACCACGGCGGTGGCGCAGGGGCGGGGCGTGGCGGCGCTGTGGTCTGCTCACGACCCTGCCCGCGAGACAGCGCGCGGGCTGTTCGAGGCCATGGCAGACGTTGTGGACCTGGAGGAGGAGACGCAGATCGACGTCGCGACGGCGACGGCGGGCTCCGCGCCGGCCTTCGTCTACGCCTTCGTGCAGGCCCTGGCGCGGGCTGGCGAGTCGGAGGGTCTGTCGGCTGACGCCGCCACGCGGCTGGCGCGCGGCGCCCTGAGATCAGCCGGAGCCGGGATTGAGACCGGGGAGGGGCTGGAAGCGCTGATCGCCCGGATCGCCTCCCCCGGCGGCACCACCCGCGCCGGGCTGGACGCCATGACGGACAGCGGCGACCTTGACCGCGCCGCCATAGCCGCGGTCAGGGCCGCCGTGCAGCGGGCGCGGACCTTCTAGCGGACGATGTAGCGGCCGTCGGCGAGATTGTCGGCCAACCGGCGATAGGCCCGGTCCGCGTCCTGCCAGACGCCGAAGCCCCGCACATCGCCCAGGTTGCTCGAGAACCAGTCGTATCTGACCGGCACGACGCGGCCGTCGGCGGTCGTGATCTGGCCCTCGATCGCCGCGCCGCCGATGGAGACGCTGCGGTGGCCGTCGAGTCCGGGACGATCCGCGAGTTGCTGGAAGGTCGGCCGGTTGGGACGCAGGTCGGTCAGCACCAGCTCGATCCGGGCGCCGTCGAGGTCGCCTTCGCGGGCGAGCGCGCGTCCGACCAGTTCGGCCAGACGGTCGGCCTGTTGCTGCACCTCGCGCGGGCCCAGTTCGTCGGCCTTGTCCTGAAGATCGGGACCGAGGCTGACGCTGATCAGGGCGGGCTCGGCCGCGGCGGGCCCCGCGCTGAAGGCCAGTACGGCGGCGAGCGGGGCGAAGAAGGCGAGTTTGCGCATGATGTCCTCCAGGGGCTCTGTCAGAACCGGAGGTGTGGACTACGGCGCCGCTTCGCCAGAGGACTGCAGCAAATCGTGATCAGCCGGGCAGGCGGATCAGCGCCCTCAGCCCGCCGAGCTCGCTGCGTTCGAGGGTGATGTCGCCGCCGTGGCCGCGCGCCACGTCGCGGGCGATGGCGAGGCCGAGGCCGACGCCCTTGCGGTTCTGGTTGCGAGAGGCGTCGAGGCGGGAGAAGGGGCGGAAGGCCTCTTCGTGCATGTCGTCGGGGATGCCGGGGCCGTCGTCCTCGATCGTGACCTCGAGGCCGCCCGAGGGGAGGGGGCGGGCGCCGAGACGGACGTGCTCCCCATGGGCCGCGGCGTTGCCGGCCAGGTTGGTGAGGGCGCGCTTGAAGGCGAGGGGGCGAAGGGTGGCGGTGAGGTCGGCGGGCGCGACGACCTCGACCTCGGCCCCCGCGCGGCGGGCGTCCTCGGCCGCCGCGTTGAGCATATCGGTGATGGAGACCGACTGCGCCGCCTCGCCGGCCTCGCCGCGGGCGAAGGCGAGGTATTCGTCGATCATATGCTCCATCTCGTCGAGATCGCCCTGCATCGCCCCCGCGCGCTTGAAGGGCGGCGCCAGCGCCAGCTCCAGCCGCAGGCGGGTGAGGGGCGTCCGCAGGTCGTGGCTGACGGAGGCGAGCAGGGCGGTGCGCTGGTCGATGTGGCGCTGTATGCGCTCGCGCATGGCGAGGAAGGCGTTGGCGGCGGCGCGGACCTCGCGGGCGCCGTGCGGCTTGAAATGCTCACTGGCCTCGCCGCGACCGAAGGCCTCGGCGGCGTCGGCCAGCCGTTCGATGGCGCGGACCTGGTTGCGGATGAACAGAATGGCCACGCTCATCAGCAGGACAGTGGCGATGGTCAGCCACAGGACGAAGATGTGGGCCTGTGTCGCCACGGCCCGCTCGCGCGGGGCTATGATGCGAAGGACGCCCTCGGGTTGCTGAACGCGGATGTCGACATAGGCCGGGTAGCGGGTGGTCGAGAACCAGAAGGGCTGATCCAGGCGCGTCGCCAGGGCCTTTTCGAGCGTGCGATCGACGACTCCGATGGGGCCCCGGTCCTGTTCTCCCGGCAGCACGTCGCCTTCGCGCAGATCGACCGACAGCGACATGGACCGTTCGGCCCGGTCGGCGATCACTGTCAGGTTCGCGGGCGTCGGATCGTCGCGCCAGCTTTCGGAGGCCCAGGCGATATCGCCCGCCAGACCGTCCGACAGGCGGGCGGTGACCGTTTGCCAGTGCATGTCGAAGAAGGCCCAGGTGACGGCCACCTGCATGACCAGAACCGGCAGAACGATGATCAGCAGCGACCGGCCCCACAACGAGGTCGGCATCCGCCGCTTCAGGAACCGCGGCCAGAGGCTGGCGGGAAGCAGCCTCATTGCGACATCAGTCCGGGGCCAGCATGTAGCCGACGCCGCGAACCGTCTGGAGGTAGCGCGGGTTCTTGGGGTCCGTCTCCAGCTTGCGGCGCAGGCGGGTGACCTGGACGTCGACGGCGCGGCCGGTGATGTCCGCCGTGTCGGGCGACAGGCTCATGCGCTCGACGGCGGAATGGGCGTGGATGGCGAGGGTCTTGAGCAATTGGGCCTCGGCCTCGGTCAGGCGCTGCAGCTTGCCGTCGCGCATCAGCTCCAGCCGCTCCATGTCGAACACCGCCGGCCCCAGCTTGATCTCGCGCGGGGTCAGGGGCTTGCCGCCGGTGCGGCGCAGGATGGCGTCGACGCGCAGGGCCAGTTCCCGCGGGTCGAACGGCTTGGACATATAATCGTCGGCGCCGCGCGACAGGCCTTCGATCCGGTCGTCGGGATCGCCGCGGGCCGTCAGCAGCAGGACGGGGGTGCGGGAGGTTTCGGCCTTCGACCGGACCCAGGTGGTCAGATCGAAGCCGCTCTCGCCAGGCATCATGACGTCCAGCACCACCAGATCGAACTCGATCAGCTCCATCAACCGTTTGGCCGCCGCGGCGTGGGCGGCGCCGGTGACGCGATAGCCCTCGCGCGCGAGGAATTCCTTCAGCAATTCGCGAATGCGGTCATCGTCGTCGACGACCAGCAGATGGCGGCCGGCGCCCGCGCCAGCGATCGGGCCGGAGCGCCCGTGGGACCGCACATCGCTCATGCGCAAGCCCTCCGGGCGTTGACCTGAGCGTTCCCGGCGGCTCTAACCCGGAGATCTTCGCGGGAGACGTTATTCAATGGCCTTCGTTCCTATCGATGATCGTGACGGTTGGATCTGGATGGACGGCGAATTCGTGCCTTGGCGCGAAGCTCGCGTGCATGTTTTGACCCATGCGCTTCACTACGCCTCTTCGGTGTTTGAAGGCGAGCGCATGTACGACGGCCAGATCTTCAAGCTGATGGAGCATACCAACCGTCTGTTCCGTTCGGCCGAGGTGCTCGACTTCCAGATTCCGTTCACGGTGGCCCAGATCAACGAGGCCTGCAAGGAAACCTGCGCCAGAAACGGACTGACGGACGCCTATGTGCGCCCGCTGGCCTGGCGCGGCTCGGAACAGGTCAGCGTTCCCGCCCAGAACACCACGGTGCATGTGGCCATCGCCGCCTGGGACTGGCCCAGCTATTTCGACCCCGAAACCAAGCGCAAGGGCATTCGCCTGTGCTGGGCGCCCTACAAGCGGCCGTCGCCGGAAACCGCCCCGACCGAGGCCAAGGCCGCGGGGCTGTACATGATCGGCACGATCAACCGGCACTATGCCGATGCGCGCGGATACGCCGACGCCATGCTGCTGGACTGGCGCGGCTTCGTGGCCGAGGCCACGGGCGCCAATGTCTTCTTCGTGCAGGACGGCCGGCTGATCACCCCGCCCGCGGACGGGGCGATCCTGAACGGCATCACCCGCCAGACCGTGCTGGAGATGCTGGCCGCCCGCGGCCTCGAGGTGGAGGTTCGCCACATCCGGCCCGAGGAGCTGGCCGGCTTCAGCGAATGCTTCCTGTGCGGCACCGCCGCCGAGATCACCCCGGTGAGCGAGATCGGCGACGACCGCTTCACCCCCGGCGACCTCAGCCTCGGGCTGATGGACGAGTACGCGCGGCTGGTGCGGGGCCAGGCCTAGGTCTGGGGCGCGGGCCTGCGCCGACGCAGACCCCACCAGACCGCGCCGCCGATGATCACGATCGGCAGGAGCACGGAGCCGGCGGTGATGAGGATGGCCAGCATCCCCATCGAGAGGCCGAAGGCGTCGCCGACCGCGCGGGCGACCGGTCGCGTCGGACTGTCGGCCGCCATCACGCCGCCCTGGCGGTAGTCGAGGGTAAGCAGCGCGGACTGCACCCGGTCGTTGAGCGCGCGCAGTTCGACTTGCTGGGCGTCGTACTGCCGCTGCAGATCCGCCAGCTGTCGCTCTATCTCCAGTCTCTGCTCGAGGGTTCCGCCCGAACGCGCCTGAAGGTTCCGGATGCGCCCGGCGAGGGAGGCCGTGGTCTTCGCCCCAGTGTCGGCCGTGTCGATGCCGCGGGTGACGTCCTCCCCATCGGTGACGGCTTCGTCCAGCCGGCCGCCGGCGTTCTGCGCATCGAGGGCAAGGCCGCTGCGGAAGCGGTTGATCCAGTCGGCCTGGCCGCGCAGTTCAAGCCGTCCGCCGGGCTCGCGCGCGGTCCAGTCGGCCCGGGCGGTGATGACCTGGCAGTAGCCGGGGCCGGCCGAGGCGCAGGCCAGTTCATGGCGGCTCATCAGTTCGGCGCCCCGGTCGCGCGGAAGAGAGAGGGCGTAGCGGTAGGCATAGGCGATCTGCGCCACGCGCGCAGCGGGGGCGGGCGGCGCCCCCACCGCGCGGCTTTCAGACGCCGACGCAGGCGCCGCGCCTGCCTCGGCGGCCGCGACTTCGGTCGTCGCCGCGTCATTGGAGTAGCGGGACGGGTCCTCGCTCGCCGGCGAACAGCCGGCCAATATGATCAGGCCGGCCGAGGCCAGCATCACAGCCTTGCGCATCGTCATTTTCCCTGTCGCCGTGCGGATCACGGTTTCGTGATGACGCGCGTGGATCACGACGGATTCGGGGCTGGAAACGAGCGAAACGGCGGCTTGCCATAAATGTCCCCGTGGCGTTCAACGGAGCGCCGGCCCGACCCGGCGGGGAATACACATCCATGTTCAGCCTCCTGAACCTGCAGAGCCTTCTGGGGCTGGTGGTTATCGTCGCCGCCTGCTGGGCCCTGTCCGAGAACCGGCGGGCGTTTCCATGGAAGCTGGCGCTGGGCGCCGTCGCGGTCCAGGCCGGCCTGGTGTTGGCGCTGTTCGCCATTCCGGGCTCCCAGACCGTGCTGGCGGCGATCACCGGAGCGGTCGACGGCCTGAACACAGCCACCCAGCGGGGCACGCAGTTCGTGTTCGGCTATCTCGCCGGCGGAGAACAGCCCTATGCGGTGACCAACCAGCCCGCCCTGTTCACCTTCGCCTTCCAGGTGCTGCCGCTGATCCTGGTGATCTCGGCTCTGTCGGCCCTGTTGTGGCACTGGAAGGTGCTGAAGTGGATCACCCACGGCTTCGGCATCCTGTTCCAGCGGACCATGGGGCTGGGCGGCGCCTCGGCGCTCGCGGTGGCGGCCAACATCTTCCTTGGCATGATCGAGAGTCCGATCGTCATCCGCGCCTATCTGGACAAGCTGACCCGGTCCGAGTTGTTCCTGATGATGGTGGTCGGGCTGGCCACGGTCGCGGGATCGACCATGGTGGCCTACGCCGCGATCCTCGGTCCGGTGCTGTCGAACGCGGCGGGGCATGTGCTGGTCGCCTCGATCGTTTCGGCGCCGGCGGGCATCCTGCTGGCCCGGATCATGATCCCTGAAACGCCGGGCGAGGGCGGTGCGCACGCCGACTACGATTCCGCCCTGAAGTACGACAGCGCCATCGACGCCATCGTGAAGGGCACGGCCGACGGCCTGATGGTGGTGCTGAACATCTCGGCGGTGCTGATCGTGTTCGTGGCTCTGGTGGCGCTGGTCAATGTGATGCTGGGCGGGTTCTGGCTGTTCGACGGACCGGTGACCGTCGAGCGGTTGCTGGGCTGGCTGTTCATGCCCGTGGCCTGGCTGACGGGGGTGGAGTGGTCCGAGGCGGGCCGGGCCGGCTGGCTTCTGGGGGTCAAGCTGACCCTGACGGAGTTCGTCGCCTTCATCGAACTGGGCAAGATCCCGGCGGGCGAGATGAGCGAGCGGACGCGAATGCTGATGACCTATGCGCTGTGCGGCTTCGCCAACATCGGCTCGGTCGGGATTACGGTGACAGGTCTGTCCGTGCTGATGCCCGAGCGGCGCGAGGAGGTGCTGGGCATGGTGTGGAAGGCGCTGTTCGCCGGCTTTCTCGCCACCCTGATGGCGGCTTGCGTGGTCGGGGCCTTGCCCGGGCGCATCTTCGGCCTGTAGCGTTGCAATAAGCAACGGAGCCCAGGATGAAACTCTACACCTCGCATCGCGCGCCCAATCCGCGCCGGGTCCGCTGGGTCATGGCCGAGAAGGGCATCGGGGACGTTGAACTGGTCGAGGTCGACATCATGGTCGGCGAGCACAAGACGCCCGAGTACCGCGCCCGGGTGGGCGTGCCGCACGTCCCGGCGCTGGAGCTCGACGACGGGACCACGATCTCGGAATCCGTCGCCATCTGCCGCTATCTGGAGGCTCTCTATCCCGAGCCGAACCTGTTCGGCCGCGATGCGCGCGAACAGGCGGTGATCGAGGTGTGGACCCGCCGGTGCGAGTTCTACCTCGCCAACCCGATCATGCTGAGCGTGCGTCATTCCCATCCGGCGCTGGCGGCGCTGGAGGCGGCGCAGATGCCGCAGCTGGCGGACTACAACCGGGTCGCAGCCGAGAAATTCATGAAGACGCTGGACCGGCGGCTGGCGGACCACGAGTTCCTCGCCGCCGACCGCTTCACCATCGCCGACATCGTCGCCGTGGTCGGTCTGGATTTCGCGCGGCTGATCAAATACCGGCCCCCGGAGGAACTGACCCATCTGGCGCGGTGGCTGGAGGCCGGGCGGGCTCGGCCGGCGGCGAAGGCGGGGGCCTAGGGCCGGACTCTCAGTCCTGATGCTCGACCACGTGTCGCCCGCGGACCATGCGGACGTAGGGCAGGGGGCGGTTCGGGTGGGTGAGGCGCTCGGCGACCTCGCCCAGCACGAAGCGGGTGATGGCCGGCAGGTCCAGCTCCCGGGCGTCGGCCAGGGCCAGCCAGGCGATCTCGTCCAGTTCGCCTGAGCCGGCGGTGGGCTCGGGATGCAGCAGGGCGGAGGCGTCGGCCATGAAGAAGCGGGCGTCGAAACGGCGGCTCCGTCCGGGCGGCGTGATGGCGCGGGCGACGTAGGACAGGGCGGCGAGATCGGGCAGGGCGCCGGCGGCGCGAAACTCGCGCCATCCCCCGGCGACGGAGGCGGGCGGCGCCGGCTCGGCCAGCAGCAGGCCGGTCTCCTCGAAGGTCTCGCGCACCGCGGCCAGGGCCAGGGCGCGGGCGCGCCGGCGGGGGACTTCGCGCGTCAGCCGGGCCGTATCCGCTGCGGGCAGGTCAGTGGCCGAAGCGGCTGTGAAGTCGGACCGCTCGACCCGCCCGCCGGGGAAGACCCATTTGGAGGCCATGAAGACATGGCCGGGTGCGCGGCGGCCCATCAGCACCTCGGCCACGCCCTTGCGGTTGTTGCGGGTCAGGATGAGGGTGGCCGCATCCCTGGGCGGCTGGCGGCCGCCCACGCGCGGCGCGTCGGCCAGGTCCTTGTCCGGATCAAAAGGGGTGATCATCCCGGGGCCATAGCACGCCCGCCGATCAGTCCTCCATGCGCGTTCCGGTGAGGATCAGCACCGAAAGGTCGGCCGTCGGCGTGTAGTTGCGCCGCCGCATCTCGAACCGCGTCGGACTGATCTTGCGGACGCCCTCGCCGCAGAAGCTGACCAGATTGCGGGACGACCCCTTGTCCACGACCAGCCGGAAGTCACCGATCGGCTCGGCCCAGTTGGCGCCGGTGGTCAGGATGTAGCCGATCCAGGTCTCTGACAGGTACAGACCGCGCGCCCGCATGCGACGGGCGCCTTCCCGGAAGGCGTCGTCGGTGCAGTAGAGGGTGGCCTGCCCGTTCAGATATTCACTGTCGGCCATCTCCGGATCGCCGAAGCCGCTGCCGGCCGAGCCGCCGATGGCGGGGGCGTAGGCGTGACGCACATCCAGCTCCCGCCCGGTGGGGAAGACCTGGGTCCAGTAATGGGTGGTCTTCAGCGTCCATAGCGGGACCAGTTCGAGGTTGCGGACGCCTCCGTCGGTCCAGGAGCGATCCTCGACCAGCCCCATCTCGATCAGCATGTCGATCTGCGGACGGGGCAGGGCGGCCAGCGCCTGCGTGGTGGCTTCGCCCCGGGGCGACAGGGGTACGCCGAGGCCACGCATCATGTCGGAGTGGTCGACGCCATTCAGGATGGCCTTCTGCTCGATATTGGTGGCCACGCGACGGCCGTTCACCGTCGTGGTGAAGGCCATCTGCAGCGGGTCCTCCAGCGCGACGTCGCTTTCGACGCCGCCCTGCAGGTCGGGCATGGGGAAGGCCACGAGCGTGGCGATGTCCCGCGGGGTGCGGTTGTAGAAGCGGTAGCGGACCCGGATCTGCTCCGCGGAGACGTACAGGTCCTCGGACCGCATCTCGATGCCGTCGGTGCGCTCCAGAATCAGGCCGCCGGCGCCCATGGAGGCGACGCTGTCGTTTGCGAGCGCCGGCGCGGCGACCACGAGGGCCGCCAGCACAGCGATGAGGCCCCGGTTCGATCCCATCATCTCGTCTTCCCCCGAAACGAGACTAGCGGAACCCGGAAGGCGAAGTCGTTACCAATTCTGATGTCAGCGGCGCTTGCCCTTGCGGACGCCTTTCAGCCCGCCCGACGGTCGGCCGCCCTTGGCCGGTTTGGGCCCGCCGGGGCGGCTTGAGCCCCGCTTCGGGAAGCCGCTTCCGCCGGGGCTGCGAGCCCGCTGGCCGAGGCGCGGCGCGGGGGCGTTGGGGTCGCGCGGGGCGGGGTCGGACAACATTTCGAACACCAGGCCGCCGGTGATGGGCGTCGCCTCCTTGAGCCGCACCTCGACGGTTCGACCGAGGGTCCAGCGCGCGCCGCTGCGTTCGCCGCCGAGGGCGTGGGACTTGTCGTCGTGGGAGAAATATTCGGTTCCGAGCGTCGACACCGGGACCAGGCCGTCGGCGCCGGTCTCGTCCAGCCGGATGAACAGGCCGAAGCGGGTCACGCCGGTGATGCGGCCGGGGAAGGTCGCGCCGACCCGCTCCTGCAGGAAGGCGGCCATATAGCGGTCCATGGCGGCCCGCTCGGCGGCCATGGAGCGTCGCTCGGTCATCGTCACCTGTTCGGCGATGGCGGGCAGTTCGGAGACCTCGCGGTCGGTCAGCCCGTCCTTGCCCAAGCCCAGCGCCCGGATCAGGCCGCGGTGGACGATGAGGTCGGAATAGCGCCGGATCGGCGAGGTGAAGTGGGCGTAGCGGTCGAGGTTGAGGCCGAAATGGCCGACGTTCTCGGCCGAATAGATGGCCTGCATCTGGGTGCGCAGGACGACTTCGTTGACGACCGCGGCGTATTCGCCGTCGCGGGTCTCGTCCAGCAGCTTGTTGAACCGTTTGGTGGTGGCCGGCTCGCCCTTGGTCCACGGCTTGCCGATGGTCTGGAGGAAGTCGCCGAGGTTGAACAGCTTCTCCTGGCTGGGGGCGTCGTGGACGCGGTACAGCAGGGGGGTCTTCTTCTGTTCCAGTGTCTCGGCGGCGCAGACATTGGCCTGGATCATCATCTCCTCGATCAGCCGGTGGGCTTCGAGGCTGACGCGGGGCTCGATCGAGATGATCTGGCCCTGATCGTTCATGCGGATGCGCCGCTCGGGGCTTTCGATGGCCAGAGGGCTGCGCTTCATCCGGCCCTTGAGCATGGTCCGGTAGGCGGCCCACAGCGGCTCGAGGATGGCGGCCATGATCGGGCCGGTCGTGTCGTCGGTCCCACCGCCCTTTTCAGGCCCGTCGATGGCAGACTGGGCCTGTTCGTAGGACAGCTTTGCGTGCGACCTCATGAGGCCGCGGACGAATTTGTGGCCGATCTTCTTGCCGTCCTGGTTGAAGACCATGCGCACGGCGAGGCAGGCGCGGTTCTCGCCCTCCTTGAGGCTGCACAGGCCGTTGGACAGGCGTTCGGGCAGCATCGGTTCGACGCGGTCGGGGAAGTAGGTCGAGTTGCCCTTGTCGCGCGCCTCGCGGTCCAGATTGGTGTTGGGGCGGACGTAGGCGGCGACGTCGGCGATGGCGACCCAGACGACCCAGCCGTCCGGGTTCTTCGGATCCTCGTCGCGCATGGCGTAGACGGCGTCGTCGTGGTCGCGGGCGTCCGCAGGGTCGATGGTGATCAGCGGCAGGTCGCGCAGGTCCTCGCGGCCCTTCAGCGACGGCAGCTCCTGATCCTCCGCCTCTTTCTCGACCAGCTCGGAGAAGCCCATGGGCACATTGTGGGCGGCGATGGCGATCAGGGAGGCGGCGCGGGCGTCGCCTTCGTGGCCGATCTTCTCGAGGATCTTGCCGCGTTTGGGGCCATAGCGCTGGTCGCCCTTCTCGATGGCGGCCAGGACAAGATCGCCGTCGCGCAGGCCCTCGGCCTGGGCGTGGGGGACGATCAGGACGTCCTTCGACTTGCGGTCGACGGGTTCGACCCGGACCTCCTTGTTGGACTTGCGGATGACGCCCAGCACCTTGTTGGCGCCGGCGTCGAGCTTCTTGATCAGCCGGGCTTCCCAGCCGTCCTCGCCGCGGGCGAATTTGACCAGGACGCGGTCGCCCATGCCGGGCGCGGGGCCGGTCTTGCCGCCGTTGTCGGGGATCAGCAGGGCGCGCGGGGCGTCGGCCGAGGCCTCGACCAGACGGACGTAGAGTTCGCCGTCGAGGTCGCGCTCGACCACGTCGGCGACGCCGACGGGGGGCAGGGCGCCGACTTCGGAGAAGCCCTTGCGGCCGCGCTTGCCGAGTTTGCCGGCGTCTTCGAGCGCGCGGATCATTTCGCGCAGGGCCCGGCGTTCGCCGCCCTTGAGCCCGAAGTGGCGTGCGATATCGGTTTTTTCGGCAGATCCGGCTTCGCGGAGGAAGGCGATCAGCGTCTCTTCGTCGGGAAGGCCGGCGGGCGGCCTTTTAGGGTTCTTTGTCATTCACTTCTCTGTTCGCCGACCGGGTCGGCGGGATTGATGCAGGCCACGCCGAGGAGGCGGGCCGCTTCGGCCAGGTTGTTATCCAACGTGGCCAGTTGGTAGTTGTGCCGTAGACAGACTGCGGCGTGAATGGCGTCGGGCGCGCGGAGCTTGAGCTCGAACGCGCGGACCAGCCGTTCGGCGGTCGAGATGTCGTTGGGCGCCAGCGTCGCCTTGTCCGGGAAGTCCGCCTTGAACCTGTCGAGGGCGAGCAGTCGCGTGTTGGCGATCTTCGCGCTTTCCCGACCCATACGGACTCGCTTCGCGACCGCCGATGAGACCTCGGCGGATGTAAAATCGCTGATAATGCAGCGCCGGCCGAAGGGACGCAGCGCCTCGACAACCCGCGGGGAGCCGGGTTCATCCAAAAGCAGGGACGCGATGACGCTGGCGTCCAGATAGGCGAACACTAAACCCCTTCGTCCCGCAGCTGCCGGATCAGGTCCGCCGCCGGCATGTCCGCGGGCGGGAGGCTCTCACGCATGATGCGCAGCCGTTCGAAAGCCGCTTCGATCGCCTTGTCGGACGGTTCGTCGGATTCAGGTTCCGGGGTAGGGGTGGCCTTCACGATCTCGACGATCGGCTTGCCGTGTCGCGTGATCACGATGCGCTCGCCGTCCTCGACCCGCTCCAGCAGGTGAGTAAATTTGTTTTTTGCTTCGGCGACCCCGTAGTTGGCCATGGCAGCCTCCTGTTATGGCCAGAAATATAGCCATAAATTCCTGACTTCGCCAGCCGGGTTGTTCGGCGGGCGCCTCACGACTAGCTTCCGCCGCGAACGTCCCGGAGTTTCTGCATGTCCCTTTCCGCGTCCCCCGTCCTGTCCGGTCCGACCGGCTCGTTGCTGGACCTGATCGGCAAGACGCCGATGGTGGAGGTGACCAGGATCGACACCGGGCCGTGCCGGCTGTTCCTGAAGCTTGAAGCGCAGAACCCGGGCGGGTCGATCAAGGACCGCATCGCCCTGTCGATGATCGCAGCGGCCGAGGCGGAGGGGTTTCTGAAGTCCGGCGGGACCATCGTCGAGGCGACGGCCGGCAACACCGGACTGGCGCTGACGCTGGTGGGCCAGGCCAAGGGCTATAAGGTGCTGCTGGTCATTCCGGACAAGATGTCCAAGGAAAAAATCCAGCATTTGAGGGCCATGGGGGCCGATGTTCGCCTGACGCGTTCGGACGTTCCGCACGGGCACCCGGAATATTACACCGACATGGCCGAGCGGCTGGCGCAGCAGATCCCGGGCGGATTCTACGTCAACCAGTTCGCCAACGACGCCAATTCGGAAGCGCATTTCAGGACCACCGGCCCCGAGATCTGGGAGCAGATGAACGGCGAGATCGACGCCTTCGTCGCCGGCATCGGCTCGGGCGGCACCATCACCGGCATCGCCCGCTATCTGAAGAGCGTCGGTTCGACGGCCGAGGTGATCCTGGCGGACCCGGTCGGATCGACCCTGGCGGGGATCGTCAACGACGGCGTACCCGGCCCGGAAGGCAGCTATACGGTCGAGGGGATCGGGCAGAATTTCGTGCCCGACACCGCCGACATGAGCCTGATCGACAAGGCCTATTCCATCCCCGACGCCGAGGCGATCGCCACCGTCCGCGAGCTTCTGCTGAAGGAGGGCGTGCTGGCCGGGTCGTCCTCGGGCACGCTGATCGCGAGCGCGCTGCGCTGGTGCCGGGAGCAGACTGAGCCGAAACGGGTCGTGACCTTCGTCTGCGACACCGGGGCCAAATACCTGTCCAAGGTCTATAACGACGCCTGGCTGGCCGATCAGGGTCTGGGCGGCCAGCCGCTGCATGGCGACCTGTCCGATCTGATCAGCCGGAAATACGAGAATGGCGACGTCGTGGTGGCCGGGCCGGACGACACCCTGGACACCGCCTTCAAGCGGATGCGGGGGGCCGATGTCTCGCAACTGCCGATCATCCAGGACGGCCGGCTGGTGGGGATACTGGACGAGAGCGACCTGGTCCATGTGATGAACACCGACGAGATCACCCGCCGGGACCGCTTCGCCAAGGCGGTGGCGTCGGCGATGACGCGCGACCTCGACACCGTCCAGGTCGGCGAGAGCCTCGACGCCCTGATCCCCCTGTTCGACCGTGATCGCGTGGCGATCGTGCTGGACGGCGAGACCTTCGTCGGGCTGATCACCCGCACCGATCTGATCAATCACCTGAGCCTGAACCGGTAGTCCCATGGCAAATCTGAAGAACAGCCAGGGTTTTTCGACCCGCGCCATCCATGCCGGCCAGCGGCCCGACCCGACCACGGGCGCCGTCATGACGCCGATCTACGCCACCTCGACCTACGCCCAGGAAAGCCCCGGCGTGAACAAGGGCTATGAATATGCGCGCGGCAAGAACCCGACGCGCGAGGCCTTTGAGGCCTGTCTGGCCGATCTCGAAGGCGGGACCCATGGCTTCGGCTTCGCCAGCGGCATGGCGGCGACCTCGACGGCGCTGGAGCTGCTGGACGCAGGCTCGCACATCGTCTCCGGCGACGACCTGTATGGCGGGTCGTGGCGGCTGTTCGAGCGGGTGCGGCGGCGGTCTATGGGGCTGGATTTCAGCTATGTCGACATGGCCGACCTCGGCGCCGTCGAGGCGGCGATCACGCCGAAGACGAAGCTGATCTGGGCCGAGACGCCGACCAATCCGCTGATGAAGCTGGCCGACATCGAGGGTCTGTCGCGGATTGCGAAGAAGCATGGCCTGCTGCTGATCGTCGACAACACCTTCGCCACGCCCTGGAGCCAGCAGCCGCTGAAGCTGGGCGCCGACGTGGTCATGCATTCGGCGACCAAATATCTGAACGGCCACTCCGACATCATCGGCGGGGCGTTGGTGACCGCGAACCCCGACCTGGCGAAGGAGATCAAATTCCTCCAGAATTCCGTCGGCGGTGTGATGGGGCCTTTCGATGCCTTCCTCGCCAACCGCGGGCTGAAGACGCTGGGCCTGCGCATGAAGGCGCACAACGAGAACGCCCTGGCCGTGGCGCGCTGGCTGGAGGACCGCAAGTCGGGGGTGGCGAAGGTCATCTACCCGGGCCTGATCAGCCACCCGCAGCACGACCTCGCCTCACGCCAGATGAACGGCCAGTACGGCGGCATGGTCACCGTCCTGATCGATGGCGATCTGGAGCGGACCAAGCGGGTGCTCGAGCGGGTGCAGGTCTTCACCCTGGCGGAGTCGCTGGGCGGCGTCGAAAGCCTGGTCAACCACCCGGCCATCATGACCCACGCCTCGGTGCCGAAAGAAGTGCGCGAGGCGGGCGGGGTGACCGACAACCTGATCCGGCTGTCGGTCGGGGTCGAAGAGGTCGAAGACCTGATCGCCGACCTCGATCAGGCGCTCGCCGTCTAGGGCGGCGGACGCCGGGGTCAGTCCTCGCTCAGCAGGGTCTCGCGCCAGAACATCAGGTTGGCCCAGAACAGGTAGTCCTGGTTCACCTTCTTCGCGAAGCCGTGCCCTTCGTCCTGACCCAGCAGATGCCAGGCGGTGCGGCCGTTGGCGCGGACGGCGGCGATCATCTGGTCGGCCTCGGACGCCGGGACGCGCGGGTCGTTGCCGCCCGTGACCACCATCAGCGGGATGTTGATCTCGCGGACGCGGGTCATGGGCGAGATCTCAAGCAGGCGTGCGCGCTGGGCGGCGTCGCGCTCGTCGCCGTATTCGACCCGGCGCAGGTCGCGGCGATAGGCCTCGGTGTTCTCGAGGAAGGTCACGAAATTGGAGATGGCGACCACGCAGTTGGCGCCGCGGAGACGCTCGCCATAGTGGATGGCCCCGGCGTAGCACATGTAGCCGCCGTAGGAGCCGCCGGTGATGGCGACACGTTCGGGGTCGATGGCGGGATCGGCGCCGAGCCGGTCGAGGTAGGCGCCGATGTCCCGGACGGAATTCTCGCGGAGGTCCGGCCCGTTATCGAGGCTGACGAACCGCTTGCCGTAGCCGGTGGAGCCGCGGACGTCGGGGAAGAAGATCGCGACGCCGAGCTCGTTGATCAGATAGTTGTTGCGGCCCATGAAGCCGGGCCGGCTCTGGCCCTCCGGCCCGCCGTGGATGTTGACGATCAGCGGGCGGCGGCCCGGAAAGCGGCCGGGATCGGGGCGGTAGAGGAAGCCGGAAACGGGCTCGCCGTCGAAGCTTGCGACTTCGATCAGTTCGGGCTCGACGTTGCGGGTGACGTCCAGCCCGCCGGTCTCGCTGCGGGTCCAGCGGGTGACCGCCAGGGAGCGCGGATCGACCGAATAGGCGTCGGAGGCGCTGCGGGCCGACGAGAACGTCAGGCCGATGTCGCCCCAGGGAGCGATCTCAAGGCCGCCGGCGATCCCGGCGGGCAGGGCGGCGACCGTGCGGACCTGGCCCGAGGCGGGATCAAGCAGGCGCAAGCGGGTGCTGCCGGCCTCGTTGATCGTATAGGCGATGAAGGCGCCGTCCCCGGCGATGTCGAAGCCTTCGACGTCCCAGCGGGGCTCCGTCGAAACGGGGGTGAAGACGCCCGTGGCGATGTCGATGCGGCCCAGCCGCTGGAAGTCGCTGTCCTGGTCCGAGGTGACCCAAAGCGTCCCGTCCGGCGCGAATTCGGCGCCGTCATAGGCGATGGGCAGGCTGTGATCGCCGATCGCGGTCAGGCGGCCGCTGGCGAGATCGAGGGCGTAGAGGTTGGACTTGGTGACCTGGATGTACTGGACGACCAGGGCGGTGCGGCCATCGGGCGAGAAGTCGGCGATGCTCCAGCCGCCGCCGCTGACCTCGGCCACCATTCGGGCGGTCGAGGGATCACGCGGGTCCATGACGTAGAGGTCGCTGTCGCGGCCGTTGCGGAGGGTCGAGGAATAGCCGATCAGGCGCCCGTCCTGGCTCCAGGCTCCGAAGCCGTTGCGGCTGCGCCCGCCGTCCGTAAGCAGGGTCAGGCGGCCTTCGGCCAGGGTATAGAGCTGGTAGAACTCGTCGCCGCCCTTGTCCCTGCTGACGACCAGCACGTCGCCGGAGGGGGACCAGCTGCCGCCCACGGGCTCCACCTCGAAGCTGAGCTGCTCGCGGGCGCCCATGGGCATGGCCACGCGGTGGATCTGGGACGTGTTGCCGAAGCGGGTCGAGATCAGCATCGACCGGTCGGCCGCGTTCCAGCCTGCGAAGCCGGCGGTGCGAAACTCCATGTACGGCCGGGTCTCGGCGGCCAACGCCGCGGGAATGGCCGGGACCCCGTCAGCGACCAGGGCCGCCGGCTTTTCGATCACGTCCGGAGTCTGGGCCAGAACGGACGCCGGCGCGAAGGCGCAGGCGAGGACAAGGACGAGCGAACGAATGTGCATGGAGCCCCCCGGTTCAGGCGGACAGGGTCCACCGGCGCGAGGAGGTTGTCATTGAATGGCGACGGGAGTCGAATCCCGGACCGACCGCCGTCCCTCAGCGGGTGGTCAGGCGGCCTTGCTTCCGGGCAGGGCGGTCTGGTGGCCGGTGGCGGGAACGACCTTTTTCTTGGCCGGCGCGCGGGGCTTCTTGACGGCCGTCGTCGTTTTGTCCGCCGCGCGCTTTTCGATTTCGGCGTCGATCAGCGGAATGGCGTCGGTCGCCGAGGCGATCTGGGTCAGGGACGCCGTGGTCGAGGCGGACAGGCGCAGGGCGTTGAGGCGCAGGGCCTTCAGGTCCGGATCGGTCATGGTGGGGATCATGTCGGAAAGCGGGGTCATCGAGGTCTCCAGGTTTTGAAAAGCAGTCGGGCCGGCGCCTGTTCGGCGGCCGGCCCTTCCGTCAGCTGGACCACGGTCCAGCCGGTTCGCTTGTCGAAACTATTCGGCAGCCTTGAGGCGACCGGCCGATTCCTTGCCCGAACGCGAGTCGCGTTCGACTTCGTAGGAGATCTTCTGATTTTCGTTCAGCGTGCCCAGGTCGGACGTTTCAACGGCCGAAGCGTGGACGAAAACGTCCTTGCCGCCGTCATCAGGGGCGATGAAGCCATAGCCCTTGGTGGAGTTGTACCATTTTACAGTGCCGGTAGCCATTTTGAGACCTCCGTTAGGCGTTGACCGCCGGAAGAGGTTCCGGATCGGCCTGTCGGGTCTGAATGGGATCGGCTTTGGACCTCGGTGCGCGATGCAAAGGGGCAGCAGCGTTTCGCAAGAGATCGACGAAGCCTCAAGTGGGCGCTTTCCGGCCGAATAGCAAGGGCTGTGATCCGGAAGAGCGGTGGCGGAGCCGGCGAACGCAGACTCCGCCCGCTTTCGTCAGTTCGGCATCGACACCGTATCCGTGACGTGGATGACCCCGTTGGACTGGAACACGTCGGCCTGGGTCACCGTGGCGACGCCGCCTGTCTCGTCGGTGAGGATCACCGCGTCGCCACGGAGCGAGGCCGTCAGCGTCCCGCCTTCGACCGTCGTCAGGCTGGCGCGGCCGCCGCCGGTGCGGATCCGGCCGATGAGGTCCGCCGCGCTGACCCGGCCGGAGACCACATGGTAGGTCAGGATCTTCGTGAGCGTCGCTCTGTTCGCGGGCTGGACCAGGCTTTCGACGGTCCCGGCCGGCAGTTTGGCGAAGGCGGCGTTGGTCGGAGCGAAGACGGTGAACGGGCCGGCGCCCGACAGGGTGGGGACCAGACCGGCGGCGGTCACGGCCGCCACCAGGGTCGTGTGATCGCGTGAGTTGGCGGCGTTCTCGACGATGGTCCTCGTCGCGTACATCGGCGCACCGCCGACGGTCACCGTAGCCGGCGCCTCGGCGGCGGCGTCCATGCCGGCCATGGCGGAGCAGCCGGCGGCTGCGAAGGCGCCGGCGGCGAGGGCGGCCATGAGGGCGGTGCGGGTCTGGATCAGTTTCATCTGTTGTCTCCTGAGCGGCCGTCGATACGGCTCGGCCCAGAGACGGCGGCAGGATGGGCCCGGATGCGGCGCTGCGGCGTCTGGCCACGGTCTGCAACCGGCGCGGCCCGCCCGACGTAGCGGGCCCCACGACGAGAAACGGCGGCGAAGGCTTTCGCCCTCGCCGCCGTCGAATCATGCGCCGGTCAGGGCGCGTGAACTCAGCCTTCGGTCTTCAGCTGACCAGCCGATTCCTTGCCCGAACGCTTGTCGCGCTCGATTTCGTAGGAAACCTTCTGGTTTTCATCCAGGCCGCGCAGGCCCGCTTGCTCGAC
>Ga0164290_1001764_pt1 | contig 23994 bp, 16 predicted proteins | sample Micstemetagenome_FD_108782 | JGI IMG/M metagenome (GOLD analysis project Ga0164290, IMG submission 108782) | Contaminated culture microbial community from soil near Moab, Utah, USA - Microcoleus steenstrupii SON62 (Illumina Assembly) | ecosystem: Environmental > Terrestrial > Soil > Soil crust...
CTGCGGGCGGTGAGCATTCCGTGGTGGTTTTCGACCACCTTTTTGCAGATGGCCAGGCCGATGCCCGTTCCGCTGTAGCTGGTCTTGCCGTGCAGCCGCTGGAAGATCTGAAAGATGCGGTCGTGGTACTTTTCCTCAAAGCCGATTCCGTTATCCGTCACGTCGATGCGGTAATAAGAGGCGTTGGGACGAAGGCCAGGCAGGCCGACCGACTTTCCCAAAAGGCGGGTGCAGCTGACCACCACCTCAGTCGTGCCCTTGGGCTTCCGGAACTTCAGGGCGTTGGACAGCAGGTTCTGAAACAGCTGGTGCAACTGCAGCCGGTCACCGGTCAGGGTAGGCAAGGCCTCCACCCGGATCTGGGCCCGGCTTTCCTGAACCAGTACTTCCAGGTCCTGCAGAACCCCCTCGACCAGGTGATTCAGGTTGACCGAGGCCATGACCGGTTCGTTGTTCGACACCCGGCTGAACATCAGCAAGTCATGGATCAGCGACGACATGCGCCGGGAGGCGGCCTGCATGCGCTGGATCAGGTCCTGGCCCACGGTATCGAGCTCCTGTGCGTAGCGACCCTGGAGAATATCGCCAAACGACTGAATCTTGCGCAGGGGTTCCTGCAGATCGTGGCTGGCCACGTAGGCAAACTGCCGCAGGTTTTCGTTGGTCCGTTCGAGGTCGCGGTTCTGGGCTTCCAGGGCCTTGCGGTAGCGGTACACTTCGGTCACGTCGATGGCGGCGGCGATAAACCCATCGTCGAACTTGACGATATGCACATCAACCCAGCGCCCGTTGCGCTCAAAGTCTAGCTGCAGGTGCTCGTTCTGTTCCACCACCCGAACGTGCTGCTCAAAGAACTCCGCATTCTGAAACGCGGGCTCCATTTGCCGGACGGTCATCTGGTAGAACTCCTCGGCGCTGAAACCAATCCACTCGCAGGCCTGGGAATTGACCAGTACGTGCCGGAAGTCGGTAATCACGCCCTGCTCATCGCGGATCGCCTGGCAGACGATGATGAGTACCGGAGCAATGTCAAGGATGCTCTGCAGCAGGTTCTCCTGGGATTTTAGCTTTTCTTCCAGGCCTTTCTGCTCCGTAACTTCCCGGAACATGAACAGAACCCCGTCACCCTGGCGGGTCAGCGTGCATTCAAACCAGCCCCTGGCCAGCTCGCCGTTAAAATGAAAAAGCGAGTTTCGGTCGTAGCCCGATTCGGTGACCTCAATCAGCTGCTGGAAAAATTCGGTCTGGCGGATGCTGGGCTGCAGGGAGCATACCGTATGCTGCTGGACGCTGTCCACGTCCAGGCCCAGCACGCGTGCGTTGGCTGGGTTGGTCAACCGGTACCGGAAATCGGTAATGGTCCCGGTTTCGTCGCGCACGGCCTCCAGCAGGGCCAGCCCGGTCGGTGAATTGTCAATCACCGACTGCAGCAGCTGCGCCTGTCTCTGATTGGCCAGCTGCAGCCGTTTGTTAGCGGTAATGTCCAGAAACGAAAACAGCACATTCTCGCCGGAAGGAGCCAGCTGGATGTCCAGCCAGATATCCAGCCGGTCATTGAGGTAGTGCATTTCGTACCGCTGCGCCCGGCCGGATTCGGCGACCTCCACCGTCCGGTTGAAGAGGCCATTGGTCCGGTTATCGGGATAAAGTTCGAGCATGGTTCCGCCCAGCAGCTCTTCCTGGGTGTAGCTGGACGCGGCGACATTGGCCTGGTTGACCAGGAGGTGCCGGAAATCCACACTGGCACCGGAAGCGTCTCGAATCGGCCCGAAGAGCGCTTTGCCCGTTAAGGCACTCTGGAAGACACTTTCCAGCACTTCGGCCGTCTGTTGCTGCTCCAGCAACAGCGACTTACTGGCGGTGATGTCGACAAAATTGACCAGTAATTCATTCCCGAAGCGCTTGGCTGAAATATCAAACCAGGCGTTGAGCCCGTCGCCGATGTAATGAAACTCAAACCGCTCGGCCGCTTCCTGTTCGTAAATGTCACGGTAGCGATCAAAAAGGCCATTCTGCTGGTAATCCCGGAACAGGTTGCGGCAGGGTAAACCCCTCAGGTCCTTCGGGGTAAGGCCCGCCAGGCCGGCAACCATCTCGTTGGCGTCGGTAAACAGAAAGTCGATGATGGGTCCAGGTTGCCCGTCGGCGGTTTCCGCCCGCAGGGGTTCAAACATGAACAGGCCGCTCTGGGCCGTATCCAGCACCGCCCGGAGGCGGGCCGCCGTCTGCTTCTGCTGCAGCTGGAGTTGCTGGATAGCGGTGACATCGCTGTAAGTCAGCGTCAGAAACTCCGATTCGTGGGGGATGGCGGTCACGTTGAACCAGTAGCCCAGGTCGGGGGACGAGATCTGGACCGTATCCATCTGGCCGCTGCGGACCACCTCCAGCAGCCAGGGTAATAACTTCGCCCGGGTTTCGCCCCGGCTGATCTGGCTGTAGGACCGGGAAAGAAAGGTCTCGCGGCTGATTCCCGACACGCGGACCGCCGAATCGTTGACGTAAATGGCCTGAAGGTCTATTGGCTGACCAGATTCGTCGTAAAGACAGCGGTAGCGGACCACCCCGCTGGCGGTGCTGTTAAGGGCGAGGGTGTATTGCCGGATCTGCTGTTCCAGATCGGCCGTGGCGAGTTTGAGGTCGGTAATCAGGTCGTAGGAGACCGTCACGCCATCACACAGGGGCGCAATCGAACTGCGGAACCAGTCGGGGGCGGTTCGTCCCGGCAGCGTTAAGGTGTATTCCACCTCCTGCGCCCGGCCGCTGCGGATGACCTCCTCGTAATAGGGGCGCAGGGTGGCGGTCGCCGAATCACCCAGCAGATTCCCCAGGCGTTGGCCAACCAGCTCGGTCGCCGGCTGGCCCAGATCGGCCGCGGCGGTCTGGTTGAGCAGCACCAGCTCGAAATCGGTAAGGGTTTCCCCCGAGCCGCGAACACTCGATAGAACAAGCATTCCGCAGTGCGAACTGTCCAGTACGCGCTGCAATAGTTCATAAGGCGCCAGGGCAGACGGTGTCGCGTCAGTAGGGGATCGCATGAACGGGAAGATTAGGACTCGCGGACCAGGTTAATGCCAGCCGTAAAGAACACCAGACCCACCAGAAACGGGGCGATCGACTCCCACTTGGTCACGCTCAGTCCCAGGACGGGTTTTCCGTCGGACAGAAAAGCGACGCAGGCGAAGAGAACGACGATTGTTCCGAGAATGGTAAGCATGGCTCCGAAGAACCGGCGAAAATTGGTGTTCTGCATGGATCGGGATTCGTTAGGATTGGGTTGATACGGGGGTAAGGCCCAGTTTGCGCCCTTCCTCCAGCATGAAGGGGTAGGCCGCTTCGAGCGTATTGGCGACGGTTCCTTCCAGAATGGCTTCGCGGACGGCCGTTTTGATGAGGCCTACTTCCTGGCAGGGAGGCAGGCCAAACGTTTCCATAATCATCTCGCCGGTGATAACGGGCTGGAAATTGCGAAGTTTGTCGCGTTCTTCCAAATCGTGCAGTTTTCGTTCAACCCGGTCGAAATTGGCGATATGCTTCTTGACCTGCTCGTAATTTTTGGAGGTGATATCCGCCCGGCAGAGCAGCATCAGCCCTTCCAGATCGTCACCCGCCTCGTACAGTAGCCGCCGCAGGGCTGAGTCGGTGATCTGCTCCTTGACCAGCGCAATCGGCCGGAGGTGGAGCCGGACGAGCTTTTTCACGAACCGCATCCGCTCGTCCAGGGGGAGCTTCATGTTCCGGAAGATCGTCGGGACCATCCGTGACCCGAGTTCCTCGTGGCCGTGGAAGGTCCAGCCCACGCGTTGATCGAAGCGTTTGGTGGCGGGCTTGGCAATATCGTGCAGCAGGGCCGCCCAGCGTAGCCAGAGGTCTTTGCTCCGGACGGCCACGTTGTCGAGCACCTGCAGCGTATGGTAAAAGTTATCCTTGTGTCCCTTGTTTTCGATGGTCTCCACCCCGCGCAGCGCCACCAGCTCCGGAAAGATCAGGTCCAGCAGGCCGGCATGGTAAAGCAGTTTGAAGCCGTAGGAAGGCTGCTCAGCCAGGATGATCTTGTTGAGTTCATCCGTGATCCGTTCCCGGGAAACGATGCTGATGCGGTCTTTCATCCGGGTAATGGCCTCGAAGGTGTCCGGCTCAATGTCAAACTGCAGCTGGGCCGCAAACCGCACGGCCCGCATCATCCGCAGGGGATCGTCGGAAAAGGTAATCGTCGGATCCAGGGGTGTCCGGATGATCTTGCGCTTGAGGTCCTTGACGCCTTCAAAGGGATCGACGAGCATACCGAAATCCGGCGCGTTGAGGCTAATGCCCATGGCGTTGATGGTGAAGTCGCGGCGGTTCTGGTCGTCCTCGAGCGTCCCGTCCTCCACCAGCGGTTTGCGGGAATCGGCCCGGTAGGACTCCCGGCGCGCGCCCACGAACTCGACTTCCCAGTCGTCGATCCGCAGCATGGCCGTACCGAAATTCTTAAACACCGTCACGGGCACCTCGGCGGCCCGGCCCACGGCCTCGGCCAGTTCGATACCGCTGCCGAGGCAGACGATATCAATGTCCTTCGAGGGCCGTTTCAGCAGCAGGTCGCGCACGAAGCCGCCGATCACGTAGGCCGGTACGCCCAGCTGCTTCGCCTCCCGGGCGACCAGGGGAAAAATGGGGTGTGTATGGAGGGAATCGTCAAAAGTCATCAGTCGCGGTCCGCCGCAGCGGTCATTCACCAGTCATCAGTCGTCAGCGGCCCGCCCCGGTCGGTTACGCCAGAAAAAAGCCAGGGGAAAAGCCGGCTGATGACTGACGACTGACGGACTGACGACCTTTAATCATTTCCGTAAAAACGCCACTTCCCCGTTCGGGCCCAGTTCCATGACCCGCGGCAGCTGGGCTTTTTCGGGCAATTTGCCCCACTGCCAGTTCGGTTCGGCCAGGCCGATCGGCCAGTCGGTGGTTTCGAACGGCAGCGTCAGGATGCCCCGGCCAAAGGCGCCGATGAGCTGGCGGACCGGCTCGCTGAGCGCTTTCCGGACCGGCACCTGCGGCTGGAAGGGCTCGGGCAAGTTAACGCCTCCGCGCAGCAGGACGGTCAGCGGTTTATCGGCAAAATCAATGAGGTCCCAGGCTACTTCCGGGATCGGTCGGACGTACAGATTTAACTGACCGCTGTCCTGAATGAGGAGGGTAGGCAGCGGGGCCGGAACCAGATCCTGCCGAACTTCCAGCAGTTTCTCGACGGCTTCGGCATGTTCGGGGCTGCAGGCCAGCGACCAGCCGGTCTCGTCGGCCAACTGAACGAACTGGCCCTGCCGAAGGGCAAAGGTAATTTCGCGCGTAGTGGGTGTCATAGCTTAATAACCCACAAAAGTACGCCAAGTTTTTAGAAAAGCGGCTCCCCAAATCCGGCCCGTTGGCTAAAGGCAGGGCTTTACTCCCAGGTAACTGGCGTCTGCGTCGGAAATAAACTTTTTTGGCCGTATTGGCGTCTTCCCGGGTGAACAGTAGCGGATCCAACGTCGAATCACATGCAATCCTCTGTCGGTAAACTGATCATTTTTGCGGGACTGGCCCTGGTGGTGATCGGGCTGCTGGTGTACTTTCTGGGTGATAAGCTCCACTGGCTTGGCCGGTTACCCGGCGACATACGCATCGAAGGAAAGAACGGCGGCTTTTATTTCCCCATCGTTACCTGCCTGGTGCTGAGCCTGCTGCTCAACCTGATCATCGTTCTGATCCGGAAGTTTTTCGGCTAGCCGGCGAATGGGCCGAGCCCGGGGCGGGTTTGCCGCCGGTGCCGTAGGTCAGTTTGTTGAGGTAGAAAACCTGCCGCGGCGGTCCTGCCGTTTTCTGGTTGCTGATTTTCTGGAAACCGCAGGCCAGGAAATGCTGGCCGTACCACGCTTCCAGGTGTTCGTTTTCGGCCGTGACGATCTTCTCGTTTTCCGACAGATCCTCCTTCAGGGAGTAATGCTGCCGCTCGCCGACGATCTTTCCCCGTTCCAGGACTTCAGTCTTGATTTCGCCGTTCTGCGGAAAACCCACCACCAGCCGCTCGCCCTGGCGCGATACCTGGACCATCGGATGCAGCTTGTAGCTGGTCAGATCCGGAATGCTCACGCTATTATCCCAGACCAGATTGCCCTGCTGGTCGAAGCTGCAGAGAAAGGCGTGGGTGTACCGGTAGCCGTCCTGGCTGCGGTCGAAGGTCCGGCCGTTGGCAAACAAAAACGAGGAACTGCTGCCCTTGTATTGCGGATAATAGACTTCCGCCAGCAGCACCAGCCCGTCGTCGGTCGGAATCAGGTCGTGGACCAGAAGCCGGTAGCGGAACTTGACGTCTTTGCCTTCCTTTTGGCGCCGACTGATTTTGTCGAGCATCTTCTGCTGCTGCCGGGGCTTGAGGTAATTGAAAAAATTCTGAAGCTCCGAAAAGTTGATGTAGCGCGTGCCGGTAGGCTCGGTATCGCCGGCCTTCACGCGGGAGACGTAGATCCCCTGGGAATAGGGCGTACAGTCGAGGGAATAATTGCCGATCAATAGCGATTCTTCCTCGTTGAGCGGCAGCAGCTTACCCGAGATGATGCTGTGTTTCTGGCCGTTGAGGTTGAGCGTCCGCAGCAGGCGCCCTTCGTAATTATAGGTCAGGATGCTGAAATCGCAGTTACGCTGCTGGGTGGCGTCGATCATGACGTGAACCAGTCGCCGCTGGGCGTCCACTTCAATGTTATTGAGCTGGATGTGGTTGACGTACAGCCCCGGCAGCACTTTGGCACTCTGGTCGAAGAACGAAAACGCCACGACCATCGGCCGGTTGCGGTAGTTGCCGCCGATGTAGGCGATGTTATCGAGGACCTTGAACTGCAGGACTTCCATCTGGGCAAGCATCTTGCCCCGGTAGACCTCCGTATGACCATCTTCCAGATTCAGCCGTAAAACCGTGATTTTTTCGCTGCCGGTCTCCACAAACAGCCAGAAAGCGTAGTGGTCGGAAAGAAACGAGCGGACGGGTTCGAAGTAGGATTCAATCTTGTAATCCGTCGTCCAGAGCTCTTTCAGGTTCGCATCCAGGCGCCGGAACGAAAACCGCAGGGGTGCCGAGGAGTAATAGTCGTTATGGTGGACGCTGACGAGCACCCCCCGTTCCCCGAGAGGCATGACATCGTACGACTCCTCCGTATTGGGATTGACCGGCAACTCCAAACGAAGGGTACGCTCCAGCTGGGCCTGGGCAGGGGCTATGGTCAGGAGCCAGCCACAGGCCAGCAGGTATATCAATAGCTTCATGCACGAAACAGAGTTAAAGCGGAAGTCGGTTAACCGGGGCACCGGTACCGGACGAGGCGCCGTCGACCACCATAGGTTAAAGTTACACAAACTCCCTTTCTGGTCAAACTCATTCTCCCAGAGATGGTTTAAGGCCCCCGCGGGCTTTCGGCGGCAGGAAGCGAAGGCTTCCAAGCTTTTTCGTAGTTTTGCGCCCGAATCACCCCCAGTCGGATGGACATTCAACAGCTACTCATCGACGATATCAGAACGGCCATCAGGGCCCGGTTTGACGTTTCCCACGACGATATTACCCTCCAGCCCACCCGCAAAGACTTTGAAGGGCTTTACACCTTCGTTACCTTTCCCCTAACCAAACCGCTGCGGCAGGCCCCGGCGGCCATTGGTGAGGCCATCGGCCAGTACCTGGTCGCCAACTCGGCAGTCGTCAGCAAGTACAATGTCGTCCAGGGCTTTCTCAACCTCAGCCTCCGGGACGCCGTCTGGACCGATACCCTGAACCAGATACTGTCGAACCCCTCCTTCGGTACCCTGCCCGAAAGCGGAAAGGCCGTATTGGTCGAATTTTCCTCACCCAATACCAACAAGCCGCTGCACCTGGGCCACCTGCGCAACAACTTTCTGGGCGATTCGGTGAGCCGTATTCTGGCGGCCAACGGGCACGGCGTCTCAAAAGTCTGCCTGGTCAACGACCGGGGCATTCACATCTGTAAGTCCATGCTGGCCTACCAGAAATTCGGCAACGGTGAAACGCCCGAAACGGCCGGCATCAAAGGCGACCACCTGATCGGGAAATATTACGTGCTGTTTGATAAAGCCTACAAGCAGGAGATCGAGGAGCTGGTAGCGGGCGGCATGGACAAGGAAACGGCCGAAAAGAAAGCGCCGCTGATCCTGGAAGCCCAGGAACTGCTCCGCAAGTGGGAACAGGGCGACGAGGCGACCGTGACGCTCTGGAAGCAGATGAACGAGTGGGTGTACGCGGGCTTCAACGCCACCTACCACGAAATCGGCGTCTCCTTCGACAAGACCTACTACGAATCGGAAACCTACCTGCTCGGCAAGGACGTCATCGCCGAAGGGCTGGAAAAAGGGGTGTTCTACCGCCGCGACGACGGCTCGGTCTGGATCGATCTCACCGACGAGGGCCTGGATCAGAAGCTGGTGCTGCGTTCGGACGGTACTTCGGTTTACATGACCCAGGATCTGGGTACGACGGACCTCAAATTCCAGGATTTTCACACGGAACGGGCTCTCTGGGTCGTCGGAAACGAACAGGACTACCACTTTGCGGTGCTGTTCGCTATCCTGAAGCGGCTCGGGCGCTCGTACGCCGACGGCTGCTACCACCTGTCCTACGGTATGGTGGATCTGCCCAGCGGGAAGATGAAGTCGCGGGAAGGCACCGTCGTCGACGCCGACGACCTGATCCGGGAAATGGTCGAAACGGCCGAAACCCGGACGCGGGAACTGGGCAAGATCGAGGATTTCAGCAGCGAGGAAGCCCGGCGGCTCTACCACCTGCTGGCCATGGGCGCCCTCAAATACTTCCTGCTCAAAGTCGATCCGAAGAAACGAATGCTCTTCAACCCGGAGGAGTCCATCGACTTCCAGGGCCATACGGGGCCGTTTATCCAGTACACCCACGCCCGTATCTGCTCCGTGCTGCGGAAGGCGGAGCAACTGGGCCAGTACCCGGTGCGGACCGTGGAGGCCGTCGAACTGGCCGCTATCGAGCAGCAAATGGTCTTTCTGCTGAGCCAGTATCCCCTGCGGGTGGCCGAAGCTGGAACGGACTACGCCCCCTCGTACCTGGCCCAGTATGCGTTTGAACTGGCCAAGACCTACAACCAGTTCTACGCCGAATGTTCGATCCTGCAGGAGCCCGACGCGAACCGGCAGCGGTTCCGGGTGGCCCTCTCGAGCGTAGTAGCCGAAACAATCCGGAAGGCCATGCAGTTGTTAGGGATTGAAGTACCTGAACGAATGTGATTCTTTTGATACCGCGAACCCTATGAAAAAAATTGCCATTGCCGCCGGCCTTTTCGTAACGGCGATTACCCTCAGCAGCTTTATGTTTGGCAAGACGTTACTCAAGCACCTGTTCAGCGACAAAAAGGCGGTTTATGCCGCCCCGGCGAACGTGGCCGCCCCCGCGAAGTCATTGTATGATTTTTCCATGAAGTCGCTGGAAGGAAAAACCGTGCCCCTGCGCGGATTCAAGGGCAAGAAAGTGGTCATTCTGAACACGGCTTCGGAATGCGGGTACACCCCGCAGTACGCCGACTGGGAGAAGTTTTACAAGGAGCACGGCAGCAAGGTGATTGTGCTGGGCTTTCCCGCCAACAACTTCGGCGGGCAGGAACCGGGCAGCAACCAGGAAATCGCTTCCTTCTGCCAGAAAAACTTCGGCGTGACCTTCCCCATGTTCGAGAAAATCGAGGTGGTAGGCGAGAAGCAGCACCCGCTTTTCAAGTGGCTGAGCACCAAGTCACTCAACGGCTGGAACGACAAAGCGCCGACCTGGAATTTCTGCAAGTACGTCGTCGACGAACAGGGCAAGCTGACCCACTTCTTCGCCTCCGGCGTGAAGCCTAACGACCCGGAATTCCGGAAGGCCATAGGTATTTAATGAAGAATGAAGAATGAATAATGAAGAATTATACGGGCTTCGCAGGGGTAATATGCTGGCGCAGTGTAACCTTCTTCATTATTCATTCTTCATTATTCATTCTTAATTTTTCATTCTAATGAAGTCCTGGCTTGCCGCGGCGCGACCGCGTACCTTACCCCTGGCGCTGGCCAGCATCATTCTGGGTAGTTTTCTGGCGGCGGCGGCCGGCCGGTTCAGCCCCGCAATTTCGGCTCTGGCGGCGCTGACGACGATCTTCCTGCAGATCCTCTCCAACTTTGCCAACGACTACGGAGATGCCGTGTCGGGCAAGGATACGCCCGACCGGGTGGGGCCGCGCCGGGCGGTCGCGACGGGACTGATCACCAAAGAAGCGATGTTTCGCGGGATGGTCGTGACGGGGCTGCTGGCCCTGGTCAGCGGAATTGCGCTGCTGGTGGTGGCTTTTCAGGACGCTTCCTCCCAGGTGTTCTGGGTCTTTCTGGCGCTTGGGCTGGTCTGCATTGCGGCGGCCATCGCCTATACCAACGGCAAACGGCCCTACGGCTACAGTGGCTTCGGGGATATGGCCGTTCTTATATTCTTTGGCTGGGTCGGCGTACTCGGCACCTATTTCCTGCACACGCTTTCCTTCGACCCCTGGCTGCTGCTGCCGGCCAGCAGCGTCGGTTTTCTGGCAACCGGCGTGCTCAACATCAACAACATTCGGGATATTGAAACCGACGCGCGAACCGGTAAGTACTCCATTCCGGTCAGGCTGGGCCGGCAGCGGGCGATTGGCTACCACTGGCTGCTCCTGCTGGGCGGAATGACCTGCGCCGTTCTCTTCGCCTGGCTGTACGGGGCGATTACGACGCCCTACCGCTGGCTGTTTGTGCTCGCTTTCCCGCTCTTTTTCCTCAACGGCCGGGCCGTGGCCGGGCACCGGCAGGCCACCGAACTCAATCCCCGTCTGGGCCAGCTCGCCCTATCGACACTGGTATTTGTGCTGCTTTGGGGGATTGGGATGGTGATTAGCGTGTAAGGTTTATGGTTTATGGTTTAGGGTTTATAGTTGCTCCGCCAGTGTAGGTAACTGGGGCGAAGCAACCCTAAACCATGTACCATAAACTACTCTTTGACCACCCTACGCGTCCAGACTCGCTTGCCGGCCTGCATTCGGACGAGGTAAACGCCGGGCGTACCGGGGAGGGTAATTTCGTCGTGGAGGGTCTGTACGGCCCGGTACCGGCGGCGAAGAAGGGCGTTCCCGCGGACGTCGAGCAAGGTCAGCACCAGGTCCTGCGGCCGCTCCAAAGACAATTCAACTGTAACATTTTTGGTCGTCGGATTCGGGTAGACCCGCCAGCTTTCTCCGCTCGGCTGGCCTGTAACCAGGGGCTTGCGGACCACCACCGTCATGCTGTCGAGCAGGCAGTTCTGCGGGTCGGTAACGCGGTAGGTTGTGGTGGCCGTGGGCGAAACGCGGATGCTCCGGCTCGTCTGACCACCCGACCAGCGGTACTCGCCCGGCCAGGAGGCCGTCAATTCAACGCTGCTGCCCGGATCGATCTCCTGGGCCGAGGGGCGGTTGACGCCTTTCAGGATCGTAAACTGATCCCGCACGCTACCGTCGCTGGTCAGCCAGCGTGCATCCAGGCGGTTATCCTGCACGTCAATGACGAGTGAGCCGCCGATGGTGGAATTGGCGTAAACCATGGCCGGATGCGGAAAACCCGGCTGCTGGTTGGTGACCAGTCCGCCAAGCTGACCGCCCGATCCCGCGACCACATAAACCGTACCGCTGCCCTTGCGGATGATGGGGCAGGAGTTCGGTGAGCCATCGTACCGACCGCTGCTGCCGTCGACAACGAACGACGCATTGAACTGGGCCGCGGTTCCGTAAAAGCCTTTCAGCAGCATAGACCGTTCATAGACGTGGCTATGGCCCAGCAGCACCAAATCGATATTGTACCGGTCCAGAATGGGCAACAGTTTCTGACGGATCTGGCTCATCTCCGGGTCGGTATCGCCGTTGCGCGTCCCGAGACTGTAGGGCGGATGATGGAAAAAGACGACCGTCCAGGGCTGACGGTTGGCCGCCAGATCCTGCTTCAGCCATTGGACCTGTCGGCCTGTGGTGTCGTAAAGCCGGTGCGTCCCGCCTTCGCGGCCGAAAGAGTCCAGCGAGATAAAGTGAATGTTGCCGTAATCAAAGGAGTGATAGGCCTGGCTACCCGAGGGAACCCCACCCGCTTCGGCCTGTTTCGGCATGGTGAACAGCCGGTAGTAGGGAATGTTGTAGTCGTCCGTTTTTTCGTGGTAATCGTGGTTGCCCGGGGTCGGGTAAAAGGGCAGGTTTTTCAGCTGCTGGGGGTAGACATCAAAGACGTACTGTTGAAACTGTTCGTCCCAGCCGCAGCAATAGGCGTTGTCGCCCAGCCAGATCCACAGGTCGGCGCGGCGGGAGCGGGTGGCCTGCGCAAACGCATCCCGGACGCCGAACTGATTGGGCGTACCGCTGCCGAAGTCGCCCAGCGCCCAGATGCGAACCGGGCTTTTCGAACCCACCGGCGGTGGGGTAACGAAAAACTGGGCCGTATCGGCCGGGAAGAGCGCCTGGTCCGTTCCCAGGGTGTAGGTGTACCGCGTGCCGGGCTCCAGATGGGGGATGGTCACCTGGTGGTCGGTCGTAGGAGAGCTCCCCTGCAGCGTGCGCGATGGACCGGTCGGCGGCGCCACGACCACCCGGCTAATGGCGGGCTGGCTGGTGCCCCAGCGGACCACCATGCTGGTAGGCGTTGGCAACTGCAGATAAGGCCCCCGGGTGACCCGAAGCGTCTGGGCGTGCAACCCAAGGCAACTGCACAGGTATAGGAAACAAATTTGCCAGACAAGATAACGCATCGCCGGGTGAGTGTATTAACCAAATACAAAGCTACAAAAAAGCCCGCCCCTCTCGGACGGGCTTTTTTGGCCGGGGAAGGTGATAAGACTACTTATCGGTCTTTAGAAATGGTAAACCGGTCGCGCACCTGGCCGTCTTCGCAGAGCCACTGCACCTCCATGCGGCTCCCCGCTACATCGATCAGGAGCGAACCCCCTTCGGTATTGTTGCTGTAAGCGGCCGCCGGCAGGGGCCAGCCCGAGGCTTGTCCGCCGCGCTGCCCGCCGGAGCCGGCGACAATGTAGATGAGTCCCTGCCTTCCTTTTCCCACCGGGAATTCATTCGGCTTTTCCGGATCGGCGGCGCTGACGACCTGGGCGGTGGTAAAGGTACTGGCCAGATCGTGGTGCCAGATCAGCGGCTGGGTGCGCTCGTAGACGTGGCTATGGCCGCTCAGGACCAGGTCGATGGGGTAGCGTTCCAGGATGGGCAGGAGGTTTTGCCGGATGCCGACCAGGTCTTTCTCCCGGTCAGAGTCGTGGGAGCCTTTGGTGTATGGTGGGTGGTGAAAAAAGACGACCGTCCAGGGCTGGCGGTTAGCAGCGAGGTCCTTTTTCAGCCACTCAACCTGCCGGCCCGTCGTGTCCCAGAGAAAATGGGTGCCGTCTAGCTTGCCGTAGGAGTCCAGCGACACGAAGTGTACATTCCCGTAGTCGAACGAATAGTAGGATTCCGAACCCGAGGGCACGCCGCCAGCTTCGCCGTTGCGGGGCATGGTGAACAGGCTGAAATAGGGAATATCGAAGCTGAGCCGCTGCCCGCCATAGTCGTGGTTGCCCGGTGTGGCGTAGAATGGCAGGTTTTTCAGGTGCGTATCCTGGTAGACGGAAAAGACATGCTTCCGAAATTCTTCGTCGGTTCCCTTGCTGTAGGCATTGTCGCCCAGCCAGATCCAGAGGTCCGGCCGGCGGCTGACCGAAGCCTTCAGGACCGCATCGCGAACGCTGAGCTGGGTCTGGGAGCTATTGCCGAAATCACCCAGGACCCAGAACCGGACCGCCTCGCGGGACCCGGGTTTCGGTGCCGTTACGAAGAACTGCTCCGGACTGGTCTGCAGGTTGCCCTGGGAATCGCCAAAACCGTAGTAATAACGGGTGCCCGGTTTAAGGTTAGTCAGGGTGAGTTCGTGTTCGGTCACGGCCTGTGCCTGGGTTTGCTCGGATTTGAGGCGGTTGGGGGAGGTACCGTAGGCGACCCGGCTGGCGGTAGGCTGGTCGGTGCGCCAGCGGATGGTGATGCCGGTAGAGGTGACCTGCTGGAGATAAGGACCGCGAACGACGGTGGGTACCTGAGCATCCAGACGGGCAGCCAGCAGCAGGCCTGCCAGGCAAAAGGCTATGAAACGCATGTTACATGGATTAGGAGGTCTTTTCCCAAAAATAAGCGGAAAAACGCTTATGTTCGGGCGTTGGCAAGTGTTTCTGCGTTAACCTTTTGTTACCCTTACCCGTAACCTGTGGGCCCTAAATCCGTTTAGCACCTACAACCCTTTGGGTTGGCGGCGGGTCTTAACGAAAAAACCATGAAAACGATAGCCCTTTGGATGTTGATGCTGTTGACCACGGCCGCATCCTGCGAACGTCAGACGGCGGATCCGGTCCCGGAACGCCTGACCTGCGATACACCGGCCACCACCGTGGCCGCCGCTTCCCAGCAGATTCTTGGCCGCTGGCAGTGGGAACAAACCTACACCTCCCTGCGGGGCATGGCAACGCCGAAGGTGGAAACCCCCGCCAGTACCGGCGAAACGCGCGAGCTGCGCTTCCTCAGCGACGGCAAGGTTGAGGTATATCTGAACGGAAAGTTGACGGAAACCCGTCGGTACAACATCCGGCAGAATGGTACCGACCCGATGGTCTTTTACGAAAGCGGCCCCCTCAACGAAACGGGCTTTGCCGCAACTTCGCTCCTGCAACTCTGCCCGGACCGCCTGATCCTCAATAACTCGTATAATGATGCGGGGGGGGATGTCAGTTACCGGAAAGTGCCTTGATTGTTGACGTTGGACATTTGACGTTTGTCCTTGGGAGGTTAAGCCTCTTGGTCAAAAGTCAAACGTCAAATGTCCAACGTCAAACGTCAAAGAATCAAACAACCCGCACCGCCACGCGCAGCAGGAACTCATCCATTTCGATTTCCACCGCATTGCCGTTGAGACCGCTGACCAGATCCAGGGACAGGGCCTGAACTTCCTGGCAGATGTAGCCCTTGTTGGCTTCGATGGCGTCAGCCAGGGCCTCATCGTTGCGCTCCAGCTCGATCCGGATTTTATCCGTTACCTCAAAATGCTGGTCTTTCCGCAGGTTCTGGATGCGGTTGATAAAGTCGCGGGCGATGCCTTCGCGGCGCAGTTCGTCGGTAATCGTCACGTCCAGCGCGACTGTGAGGCCACCTTCGGAAGCGACGACCCAGCCCGGTACGTCTTCGGTCAGAATCTCGACATCCTGGATCGTTACCTCACCCACCGCAAGCTGCATCACCCCGGCCCGTTCCAGCGCCCGGATATCGTCTTCGGTCATGGCGGCGATGGTCGCGGCTACGTCCTTCATCCGCGGCCCGAACTTGGGTCCCAGCGCCTTGAAGTTGGGCTTGATCTTTTTCTTCAGGACTCCTGAGGTATCGTCGATGAACTCCACCGCCTTTACGTTCACCTCCGACTCGATGATGGGGGCCACGTGCTCGATTTGCTCGCGGGTGGTGGCGTTCAGGACCGGTACCAGCACCTTCGTCAGCGGCTGGCGAACTTTGATCTTGTGCCCTTTCCGCAACGAATGGACCAGCGAACTGATGGTCTGCGCCAGGCCCATGGACGTTTCCAGGTTGGCATCGATCAGCTCGGTTTCTACCGGCGGGAAGTAGGTCAGGTGCACCGAGCCATCCCCGTCTTTCGTCAGGTTGCGGTACAGCCAGTCGGCGTAGAAGGGGGCGATGGGCGACATCAGCTTGGCGACCGTCGTCAGACACTCGTGCAGGGTCTCGTAGGCGGCGACTTTATCGCTGGTCATCTCTCCTTTCCAAAAGCGCCGGCGGCAGAGGCGAACGTACCAGTTCGAGAGCTGGTCGTTGACGAAATCCTGGATCGCCCGGCCGGCCTTGGTCGGGTTATAGTCGTCGAGCTGGGCCTGCACTTCCTGGATCAGCGATTGCAGTTTGGACAGAATCCAGCGGTCGAGTTCGGGGCGCTCGGCCACCGGCACCGTCCGCTGCCCGCTGGCCGTGAACTGGTCGAGGTTCGCGTAGAGGGCGTAAAATGCGTAGGTGTTGGTCAGCGTACCGAAGAACCGGCGCTGCACCTCGGCCACGCCGTCGAGGTTGAACTTCAGGTTGTCCCAGGGCTCGGCATTGGTGATCATGTACCAGCGCGTGGCGTCCGGCCCGTAGGTGCTCAGCGTCTGGAAGGGGTCGATGGCGTTGCCCAGTCGCTTGGACATTTTATTGCCGTTCTTATCCAGGACAAGGCCCGTGGAGACCACGTTCTTGAACGCCACCGAATCGAACAGCATGACCGCAATGGCGTGCAGCGTAAAGAACCAGCCACGGGTCTGGTCAACGCCTTCCGAGATGAAATCGGCCGGGTACGCCTGCTTGAAAATCTGGCTGTTCTCGAACGGATAATGCCACTGGGCGTAGGGCATGGCCCCGGAATCGAACCAGACGTCGATGAGGTCGGGCTCGCGCTGCAGGATGTTGCCCGAGTCAGAAACAAAGTAGACTTCATCCACATACGGCCGGTGCAGATCGAAATCTCCGGAATTCAGCTGCTGGAGGTAGGTTTCGTTTTTCGCGCGCTGCTCCGGGCTGAGCCTGCCGGAAGCCAGAGCTTTTTCGGCCTCTTCCTTCAGCTGGGCGATCGAACCAATGCAGACTTCGTCGCCCGCCTCGCTTCGCCAGATCGGCAGGGGTGTACCCCAGTAACGGCTGCGGCTCAGGTTCCAGTCGACGAGGTTTTCCAGCCAGTTGCCGAAGCGGCCCGTACCGGTGCTCTCGGGTTTCCAGTTGATGGTCTTATTCAGGGCGACCAGCTGCTCTTTCAGGGCCGTGGTACGGATAAACCAGCTGTCGAGCGGGTAGTACAGCACGGGCGTATCCGTCCGCCAGCAGTGCGGATAGGGGTGCTCGTACTTTTCCACCCGGAACGCTTTGCCTTCTTCCTTGAGCTTGATGGCAATCTGCACATCCGTGGGTTTGAAATCCGGATCGTTCCGCTCGGCCTCAGCGTAGTATTGCTCTTTAACGTACCGGCCCCCGAACTCCCCGATTTCCTTCACAAACCGGCCCTGGCGGTCGACGATAGGTACTTCCTTACCCGCATCATCCCGGACCATGATGGCCGGAATGCCGTTCTGCTGGGCCACCCGGAAGTCGTCGGCCCCGAAGGTCGGCGAGGTATGGACCACACCCGTACCGTCTTCGGTCGTCACGAAATCGCCCAGGATTACCTTGAACGCCGGCTTTTCGGGCTGAACGTACGGCAGCAGCTGCTCGTATTCCACACCGGCCAGCTCGCTGCCTTTGAACTCCTTCAGGATCGTCCAGGGCAGCACCTTTTTATCGGATGCGGCATACCCCTCAAAATCGCCGTCTTTGCCTTTCTCCGGGAACCAGCGGCCTACCAGCGCCTTCGCCAGGATAACCTGCACCGGCTCATGGGTGTAGGGGTTGAAGGTTTTCACCAGCACGTAGTCGATGTTGGCTCCCACGGTCAGGGCCGAGTTGGCGGGAAGGGTCCAGGGCGTGGTCGTCCAGGCGAGGATGTAGACGTTTGACGGTTGACTATTGACGCTTGACTCCAATGTCAACCGTCCAGCGTCCGCCGCCTTCACCTTGAACATCGCCACGATGGTCGTGTCCTTGACGTCCTTGTAGGTGCCGGGCATGTTCAGCTCGTGGGAGGAGAGCCCGGTGCCGGCTTTGGGGGAAAACGGCTGGATGGTATAGCCTTTATACAATAATCCCTTGTCGTACAGCTTCTTGAGCAGGTTCCAGAGGGATTCGATGTATTCATTATGGTAGGTGACGTAGGGATTGTCCAGATCGACCCAATAGCCCATCTGTTCGGTCAGGGCGTTCCACTGGTCGGTGAACCGCATGACCGTCTCCCGGCAGCGCTGGTTGTATTCCTCGACGCTGATCGTCTTGCCGATATCTTCCTTGGAGATGCCCAGCTCTTTTTCCACCTGCAGTTCGATCGGCAGGCCGTGGGTATCCCAGCCGCCCTTCCGTTTGACCTGAAAGCCCTGCAGGGTTTTGTAGCGGCAGAAAATATCCTTGATCGACCGGGCCATCACGTGGTGAATTCCCGGGGTGCCGTTGGCCGATGGCGGACCTTCGAAAAACGTAAATGTCGGACGGCCCTCCCGCGTCTCGACCGACTGTTCAAAGACACGGTTGGCTTTCCAGTACTGGAGGATATCCTGCCCAAGCTGGGCGTAGCTGAGGTTTTTGTATTCTTGATAGCTCACCGTCGTGCGGGTTGGTAATTGGTCGGCAAAGATACGGATTTTTAAGGTGGTATGCGTACTTTCGTCTGGACGAACAAATCGGTTCCATGCGCTGTTTTCCCGGCACGGACCGCATCCCCGGCTACTCGATGAAAGGCTTCTCATTTTCCCAATACGTACCGCCCCAGCAGAAAGAGGGCAGCAAGTTCGACCAGTTGCTGGACGTCTTTCAGCAATTGCTGCTGATGACCTCGGGCGATGTGGCGCAGGCGCTGGCCTGGCTCAACGACCTCGACCGCCGCTACAACCTGACCGACGACCAGTACGGCATGGGCGACTTCGTGGAAGACATGAAGCGGAAAGGCTATCTGACCGAAGAAAACGAGGAAGGCAAGCTGGTCATGACGGCCAAAAGCGAGCAGTCCATCCGCCGATCGGCCCTGGAGGAGATCTTCGGCAAGCTCAAGCGGTCCAAGTCGGGTGGGAACCACCATACACCGTATACGGGCTCCGGGGATGAACTGAGCAGCGATTTGCGGGATTTTCAGTTCGGCGATACGCTGGAACAGATTTCCATGACCGAATCCATCCGCAACGCCCAGATCAACAGCGGCGTCGACGAGTTCACGCTCATGGAGCGGGATCTGGAAGTCGTTGAAAAAGAACAGAAGGCCCAGACCTCGACCGTGCTGATGATCGATATCAGCCATTCGATGATTCTTTACGGCGAGGACCGCATTACGCCCGCCAAGAAGGTGGCCATGGCGCTGGTCGAACTGGTAAAACAGAAATACCCCAAGGATACCCTCGATATCATCGTTTTCGGTAACGATGCCTGGCAGATTCAGGTCAAGGATTTACCGTACCTGGAAGTCGGGCCGTACCACACCAATACCGTCGCAGGGCTGGAACTGGCAATGGACCTGCTGCGCCGCCGGAAGAACAAGAACAAGCAGATCTTCATGATCACCGACGGCAAGCCGACCTGCCTGAAGGAAGGCATCCGGTACTACAAAAACAGCTTTGGCCTCGACCGGAAGATTGTTGCCAAGACGCTGACGCTGGCCGCCCAGTGCCGTCGCCTCGACGTGCCCATCACGACCTTCATGATCGCTTCGGACCCTTACCTGAAGCAGTTCGTGCACGAATTCACCAAAGTCAACAACGGCCGCGCCTACTACAGCAGCCTGCAGGGCCTGGGGAACATGATGTTCGAGGATTTTCAGCGGAACCGGCGGAAGAATGTGAAGTGAGGGGAGGCAGCGTGACAAAGCGGGGTAATCCCAACCCTTTGCCACGCTGCTCCCTGTTCACCTTATCACCTCAAAACTCCCCACGGTACAAACCGTTCCTGTATCGCCGGTCAGGCAGATGCTGCCGGTGGTGGCGTCGGCGGGGACGGTAACGATCAGCGAGGTGCCGCTGAGCCTAAACGTAGCGGGCGTTGATCTTCCGTTCCCGAAAGTTACTTCCTTCACCGCACTGAGCGATGGCCCGGTAATCGTCACCTCCGCGCCGGCCCGGCCCGATGCCGGAGTAAAGGCCAGGGTGCTTAGGGTGCGCAGGATCGACACCGAATCCCGCGTCGTTACCTCCCCAGCCTCATTGGCGACCCGTAAGGGGCCCGTCCGGGCTTCGGTCGGGACTTTCACCCAGATTTCTTCGTCGGTATTCCGGCCATCGAAGGCGGCGGCCTGGGTGGTGCCCGTGAAGAACACCCGGGCGTCCAGCAAAAAGTCGCCCTTCAGGATCACGCGGCCGCCGGTGAGCGCCTTATCCGTATAACTCGTCACCGTCGGGCGCTGCACCACCGTCAGGCTGCGCGGGCTGGTCGCGGTCCCGGCCCGGTTGGTGAGGGTAATCGTACCGGTGGTGGCCTCCGCCGGGACCGTGAGGGTAACGGAGGTCCCTTCGGCTCGGGCCGTGAGGGTGGCGGGGCGGGTGCCGATCTGGGCGGACTGAATGCGGTGGAGGTTCTGGCCCGTTACGACGACCGTCTGCCCGCGGATCTGCCGGGTCGGGTTCAGACTCAGACTCGCCGGCTGGCGGATGATCAGAAACGGTTGCGGGCTGGCCGCCGATCCGCCGATGCTGCTGACCGAAACCGTTGCCGTACCCGATTGCGGGACGTCCGGTACGGCCATTTCCAAACGGGTATCGGAAACGACGGTGAAAGCGGCGCCGGTGTTGCCGACGCTGACTTCGGTAACGTCGCGCAGGTTGCGGCCATTGAGGGTAATTTTATCGCCCCGGATGCCTTCCGTGGCGCTCAGACCATCGGCATTGAGCTGGGGCTGGAGAACGATGATCAGACTATCGGTACTGGTGGCCGTCAGCCGGTCGAATACCGTCACCGTCACTTTGCCGGAGGTCACGGCGTTCGGGATAACGGTCCGGATCTCGGTATCACTGACCTGCGTCAGGCGTCGATCGACCGCCTGTCCGTTGATCCGGACGACTCCATCGGCCAGGTGCCTGCCCTGGATAATGAGATCCCCGCCAACCCGGTTGCGGCGCGGGGCGATCGTTGTAATTTCGGGCGTGGCGGCTATGATGAAGTCGCTGGTCGTCTGCCCGCCTTCCGTCTGCAGGGTGAGTTGCTGCGGTCCGCGGGGGAGGCCCGTCGGGATGATCATGGTCAGTTCCCGCTGGGTGGTATCGCGGATGGTCCGGACCGCGATTTCGCCGAAGCGGATGCCCCGGATGCGGTCCAGGAAGTCGCCCAGGACCTTAACGGTCGCTCCGGCCAGGCCGTTTCCGGGCTGGAGCGAAAAGATGGCCGGAGGCGGCTGAAGAACGGTGAAGGGAACTGGTTCGGAAGCCCCTTCGTCGGTGGAAACCTGCAGGTCCGTACGGCCGACGGCCATGCGCGGTACCAGCACCGCCAGGGTCTGGTTGCCGATGACGCGGGCGCTGCCGGCTACGGTCGTACCGGCCACGCCGAAGGTGACGATGGGTTCGGAGCCGAACTTGGCCCCGCGGACGATTACCTCCTGACCGATGGCCGCCTGGCCGGGGGTCACGTTGTAAATTTCCGGCGGGTGATTCTTTACCTTACAACCAATTAACAGGAACGAAAGGACGACCGTCCCCAACAGGGATTGAACGAGGCTCATGCAGTACGATGGATCCCGAAAAGTCGGGAAGGCGGGTAAAATTAACCAAAATCAGCGATCAAAAACCATTTCCAAATAAAGCCTGTTTAACCCACAAACGCGATCCTTTCCAACGCTACCGAATGAACTACGACGACCTTAAGCCTAAAGAGCTGCTACGTATCCAGACGCTGGGAGAATTAAAAGCCACCGGGTATCAACCCAAATCCATCAAACAAGAGCTGCGCGATAATCTCATTAAGAAAATTCGGAGTAAGGAAGTCGTTTTCCCGGGGATCTGGGGGTATGAAGAAACGGTAATCCCCGACGTGGAACGGGCCATCCTGTCCATGCACCACATTAACCTGCTGGGGCTGCGCGGGCAGGCGAAAACCCGGATCGCCCGGCTGATGGTAAACCTGCTGGAAGAATACATTCCGGTGGTCGCCGGTTCAGAACTGAACGACGATCCCCTGCAGCCGCTGTCCCGGTTCGCGCGGGATCTGGTGGCCGAGCAGGGCGACGCCACGCCCGTGGCCTGGCTGCACCGCGACGATCTCTATACCGAAAAACTGGCCACGCCCGACGTATCGGTGGCTGACCTGATTGGCGACGTCGACCCCATCAAAGCCGCCACGCTGAAACTGCCGTACTCCGACGAACGGACGATTCACTTCGGGCTGATTCCCCGTTCACACCGCTGCATTTTTGTCATCAACGAGTTGCCTGACCTGCAGGCCCGGATTCAGGTGTCGCTCTTCAACATTCTGCAGGAAGGCGATATCCAGATTCGCGGGTTCAAGCTGCGCCTGCCGCTCGATATTCAGTTTGTCTTTACTGCCAATCCGGAAGACTACACCAACCGCGGCAGCATCGTAACGCCGCTGAAGGACCGGATCGACAGCCAGATTGTGACGCACTATCCGAAGTCGATCGAAATTGGCAAGAAAATCACCCTGCAGGAAGCCATCGTCAAGACCGAGCAGAAGGGTCTGGTCAAGACCAACGACCTGGTCGGTGACCTCATCGAGCAGATTGCCTTTGAAGCCCGGGAGAGCGAGTATGTTGACTCCAAAAGCGGCGTTTCGGCCCGTCTGACGATTTCGGCCTACGAAAACCTGCTTTCGGCCGCCGAGCGCCGGGCTCTGCTCGCGGCGGAGAAAGAAACCTACGTGCGCATCGCGGATCTGTACGGCGTGGTGCCGGCCATTTGCGGTAAGGTCGAGCTGGTGTACGAAGGGGAGGTAGAAGGGCCGGTGATTGTGGCGCAGAACCTGATCGGGAAAGCCATTCGGACGCAGTTCCTGCAGTATTTCCCCAACCCGGAAAAAGCCAAAAAGCAGAAGGGCGGTAATCCCTACAAGAAAATCACGGACTGGTTCGGCGATGGTAACGTCATGGAAGTCCTAAACGACCTGTCGAACCGCGATTACGAAAACCGCCTCCGGACCATCGACGGCCTCGACGATCTGGTCGACCAGTTCCACCCCCGGCTGTCGAAGCAGGAAAAGCTCTTTATGATGGAATTTGCCCTCCACGGCCTGGCCGAGCACTCCCTCATCGGCAAAAAAGCCCTCGACACCGGCCTGCAGTTCAAAGATCTGCTCGGGTCCATGTTTAATCCGGGGACTAAGTTTGGGGAGGAGGAGGATCAGTATTGAGTGAAAAGTGAAAAGTTAAAAATGAAAAGTAAGCTTCGCCAGCCAGCAAACGGATAGGCAGCGCTTACTTTTCATTTTTAACTTTTCACTTTTAATTATTCCACCACCACCGCCGTCCCATTACAACTAACCATCAGCAATCCGCCGTTATTGCCGACGGTCTGGTAGTCGAGGTCGATGCCGATGACAGCGTTGGCGCCGAGGCGCTGGGCCTGTTCGATCATTTCGGACATGGCCATACCTTTGGCTTCCCGCAGGGCCTGTTCGTAGGCGCCGGAGCGACCGCCCACGACGTCGCGGATGCCTGCCAGAAAGTCTTTGACGATATTGGAACCGATGATGGCCTCACCGTTGGCCAGGCCGAGGTACTGCACAATGCGTTTGCCTTCGATATTGGGCGTAGTCGTTATGAGCATAGGGTACAGGGGTGACGTCCGGCAAAGATAGCTATTTCGTTGGCTTCCTGCGTGTCCCTGTCCTTAAAGCCCCTCGTTGCCTGCCTTTTCCGGGACTAGTTCCGGCGCATCGCCCTCCCGGGCCACCGTAGCCAGCGCACTCGGCGGGAAAACAAGCCGAAACGTACTGCCCTCGTCGGGAACCGTATCAAGCTCCACGCTCACGCCTAATTTGTCGGCCAGCCCCTTGACGATGGACAGGCCCAGGCCCGAGGAAGTCTCGTTATTGGTCGGGCGGGCCGAGAGCCGCTGAAACCGGCGGAACAGGCGGTCCCGTTCTTCAGGCAGGATGCCCGGCCCTTCGTCGCGCACGTCGATGCAGCAGTAATCGTCCATCCGCTGGTACACGCAGACGTATACGTTGCGCCCGAGCGGCGTGAACTTGATGTCGTTGCTGATGAGGTTGTCGAGTATACGCACGAGCAGTTCAAAATCACTCAGCAGCGTAATGGGTGTTTCGGGCCGTTGCACGTGCAGGCGGATGCCTTTCTGCCGGGACTGGACTTCGTATC
>Ga0164290_1001765_pt1 | contig 23993 bp, 43 predicted proteins | sample Micstemetagenome_FD_108782 | JGI IMG/M metagenome (GOLD analysis project Ga0164290, IMG submission 108782) | Contaminated culture microbial community from soil near Moab, Utah, USA - Microcoleus steenstrupii SON62 (Illumina Assembly) | ecosystem: Environmental > Terrestrial > Soil > Soil crust...
GCGCGTTTCCCACTTCCCGCCGAACACTTGGCGGTTGGAGTTGGTCAGATACGCGCCGTCCCAGATGTGGGCATAGGTGTTCGGGTCGAGGCGTTCCTGTTCCCGGCGCCGTAGCTCGTCGAGGCCGGCGGGAAAGAACGGGTTGTCCGACCAGTTGATCTCGGTGACGATGGCGTTGGCCGGCGGGTCCTTGCGGAAACGCTGATCAACCGGCGAGCCATCCAGACGCGGGTTCCAGATCGCCCACAGCTCGGACTTGGGCCGGCGGAAGATGGTGGCCTCCAAGGCCAGCCAGCTATCCTCAGGAACGTCCTCGCCTTCTTCAACGATGGTCAGGTCGATGTTGGCCAGCGACTTGATCGCCTGGCTGTTGTGACGAAGGCCGCGAAACAGGAACTCGGTCCCGTTCTTGCCCCTCAGATAGTCGACGCCAACGTCGTAGTGAGCAGCAAGCCACGGCTCAGAGGCGATGGCCTCCTTCAGCTCGGCGTGGAAGCTCTCCTTGATGCTGGCCTGAAACTCGCGGGTTGCGAGGATCCGCAGAGGCTCGGCGTATCCCCAGATCGCCGCCATCTTGGCCGCTGACCGGGACTTGGCCGAACCACGGCCCCCGTGCATTGCCCGATACCGAACAGCGCCCCTCGGAGGGGTGAAGACCGGGAGTAGCTTGTCAGGTAGCTGAACCGCTGCCGTTGCCATTGGGCCTCACGCCGACAATCTGGATCATGTTGATCGGAGCGTCGTCTTCGTTGCCGCCGGTCAAAGCCAGCTTGTCGCCGTATCGGCGCGGGTCCCACTTCGCGAGAAGCTTCAGCCTGGTGTCGATCCGCAGCTTGGCCTTCGAGACCGCCGCAGCTTCCGCCTCAACGTCGTCGCCAATGGCCATGCAGCTCTCGGCAATGGCGTCGAAGCCTTCGTCTCGCGCGCGCAGGAAGTCGGCGGAAAAGTCTGGGTTCGCCCGCTTCCAATCGCTTACCGTCCTTACGGCAGGCATCTTGTCGTCCCGGCATATGCTGGCGAGTGTTTCCCCCTTGGATAGACGGGAGATGATCTCGGCTGCGAGCTTGTCGGTGAACTTGCTTGGCCTACCTTGGCTTCGCGTCTCTTGGGGCTTAGCCATTCGCTACCAGTCGAAGCTTTCGACTACGCGGCCCTTGGCCAGTTCGCCCTGGTCGGTGTTCGCTTCGACGTACGCCATGATGTGGTCGATGTCGTCCCAGCCTTCGCGGCTGGCTTCGACATTGCAGCTCAACGCGACCGGGTAGGCTACGATGGTCGGTGTGTGGCGCATGTCGGCCTCGCGTGTGTTTGAACCGGACGTCCACCCTTGCCCGCAAATGCCGGCTCTCGCCGCCCCCGCACGGGTCGCTTTCGCATAGGTGTGGCAGTTAGCAGCTAGGTCCGGGCTTTGCTGAGGAAACGCGGGGGATGAACAAGGGCCGGGCTGGACGGCTGTGCACCGGCGACAGTGAAGGGAAAGCGCTTCCGCCTTCAGGGTGGCATCGTTGAGAGGCCAGTTCCCCGTACATGGGGTTTCGCCCTGCGCGATCTAGCTGCGAGGGTTACGGCTGAGCGAGGGTGTCAGCTTATCGGCTGGGCGAAGGGGCGAAACCCGGCGGGGGCCAAAAGGCTGCCGCCGGGCTCTGACAGTCCGATGCCGCCTGCGGGTGCAGTGACGGTCAGCGGCTCACAATGATCTGGGGTCTGCCGCATCCGGGGAACCGTGGCCCCGCGCGCGAAGCGGCTGTTTAGAGGATTAGACCGTTATAGCGCGTCCGGGTCAAGATGGGTGGGAGGGTGCGATATCCACACCGCTCCGTGGTTGTCCACAGCCCATCAAGCGGCTGTGCGTTGAGCGACTCAACCAAGAGGGACAGCCTGAGTGTGTCACCAACTACAGGAGGCCATCATGGCTGATAGACCTTTTCCGTCCTTCTTGATCTACGTCGACACCGCCGGCGAGTTTCGCTGGCGCTACCAAGCGTCCAACGCCAAGACTATTGCCGACTCCGGCGAGGGCTACAAGGCCCTTGCTGACTGCAAGCACGGCATCAGCCTTGTTCAGCAGAGCGGGAAATCTCCGGTCTGGCAGACACAGGCCGTGACTGACCGCGAGCGTCGATAGGCGAGGGGCAGGGCGGCGCTCCAACAACGTCGCCCTGCCCTGCCAGCCCGCTTCCGTAGACCTGCCAGCGGTACTCAGCCACGATCAGGCGTTGAGCCTCTGCCCTTTCGTCAAGGGACATGTCTTCGTCTGAGCGGTAGGCGGCTTTTAGGTCTCGGGTCATAGCGCCACCGTGGGCGAACCGAGCGCCAGCGCAATGCCCTCCAGCGGCGCGCCGGGTGTGAAGCAACACGGGTGCGCACCCCATGGCGGCGAAAGGATGTGACCGGGGCCGCCTTCGATCAGCAGCAGGCCGCCATCTTCCGTTTCTGCGAAGTCAAGCGAACAGGTCACCGTCTCCGTCGGAAAGACCCCCTCATACCGGGGGTGGTGCGGCCACGACTTGGCCTCGGCGAGCCGGCCAACAATCCGGGTTGCCAGCGCCACCGCCTCTCGCGCCCTGACTGCTTCGGAGTGCGCGGCGGGGGCTTGCAGGTAGTAGTTCGATACCGCACAGACCTTACCAGCCTGAACGAACACGCGCCACTCCCTAGGCCACCGCCCGGCTGGCGCATCGGCCACGTCGCCCTCCACCATCCGCAGCGGAACCATGGGGCGGGCGAAGATCGGAAGGCTCTCGAAGGTGTAGTTCAGGAGCGCATGGACGATGCGACCGTCAACGTCTGGGCACTTGAAGCCGTCCGCTTCATGCCAGCCCGACTGGATGCCCTGCCCGTCGGACAGCCCGGCCTTTACCGAGCCCGCTGCACACATGTCGAACCGCAGCATCTCATGGGGCCCCAGCGTTTGCAGGGCGTCCCACATGCCGTCTATGCTCGCTTGCTGGTCGGCCGCAACGGGGATGCCGCAGAGGGCTGCGTAGATCGCCAGCGTCGGCGCGGAATACAGGTAGCGCGCCGGGATGTACGGCACGCCCACGGCATCTGCCACCATCAGCCAGTTGCCCAGCGACATGGCGTTGAACCAGCCGTCGGTTCCGACGTCTGGCCGGTCTAGGATTTGGTTGCCGATCAGGTAGCGATGGCACTTCTCGGTTGCAGCGTCGAAGACGTCTGAGACATACTGGCCAACCGCATCTTTGAACATCTCGGGTGGCAAGTTGTGCGAACGGGCGCGCACCTCCTCGATCCCACGCTCAAAGGCCTTCGGGTCGAGAATGTCCACTATTGCAGCCCCCAATGGTCAGCCAGCGCGTCGGCAGCATCGACAAGCGCGGAGGTGAGTTTGATAGCCCGGCGACGACTTCCGCCCCCGGACAGGCGGTAGATGGAAACACCATGGCCAGCGACAGCGCGGATGGTGGGGATGGCGTCCTTCGGGCAGGTCAGGCTGATCGCCCTCTCCGCATCGACCAGTTCCTTGGCCTTGATCGCCGAAGCGCGGACCTTCCCGATACCGTCGAAGTCTACCACGATTGCGGTGTTGGGGTCGATCAAAGCACGCGGCCCGCCCCCTCCCCCGGCCCGGTTCGGATCGGGCGGGGTCAGCCCCTTCAGCGCGTCGTGGTCCTCGTACATCCCCCGGTATTTCATCAGGGCGACGTACTGGATCGCGTTGAGGGCCTTGGCGGTGAGCAGGGTTTCCAGACCGTCCCGGTTCGTCAGGCGGGGTCGGTGCGCCCTCACCCGCTTGGTCAGCTTGCGCCCGCGTCGGAAGGCCTGCGAGCCGTCAGGGTTCAGAACCGGCTCATCGGTCGTGACCTCGTCAACGATCAGCTCGCCACCGCGTAGGCGCTCGAGGCCGTCCAGCTCTTTCCGGGCGCCGTCGAGGTAGGCGTTGTCGATGCGGCGGGCGGCTTCCTCCAGCACGGCAGCTTTGGCCGATGCGGCTTTCTCCCGCTCCTCGTTGGTCTTGGCCCTCATGGCCCAGCGGGTGGCCTTGTCGAGGCGGATTTCCAGATCGCGGGGCAGGCCTTCGCGCTTGATGGGCTGGGGCGCGGGGGGTTTCGTCTTGATGGCGGTCATGCGGCTGCTCGCGTCTGGAGGCTGACGATCACGGTGTTTACGTTGGTGCCGCTCTCGGCGAAGGAGCCTGCGGGGAGGTCGCGGAAAGAGCCGCCGAACCGCTCGACCAGGGCGCGGAAGTCCGCCGTCTTGCGGTCCTCCCGATATTCGACGCCAGCGGCCATGACGGAGGCGAGGCGACCCCCGGGGTTGAGGAACTGGATCGCGTGGGTGACTTGGTCCACATCCCGACCCGCGTCGAACGGCGGGTTCATCACGATGCGGTCGAAGCGCCCCAGCGTGTCGGGCGTCTGGTCAAGGAAGTCGGCGCAGTGGACCCGGGTAAAGCCCAGCGCGTCGAGGGCCGCGCAATTCTGTTGCTGGATCTCAACGCAGGTCAGGTGTCCGCCGCGCTTCCGGGCCATGACAGCCAGACGGCCACGGCCTGCGGATGGCTCCAGAATGGTCGTGGTGCGGTCGCTATTGCCGCCGGTGTAGATGCCAGCAGCCTCCATGACCCGCTCGGCCACAGCCTCGGGCGTCTCGAAAAACCCGTAGTTCTTGGCCGGGGTACGGTTGGCTTCGTGCTTCCGGTCGGCGACGTCTGGCGAGGCTCCGAGCGCAGCGCCGTACCAGTCAGCCAGGATCAGGTTGACCCTCTCCACCAGATCATCCCGCTTGAACCAGACGTGGGCGTTGCCGTTCTTGAAGACCTTCACTCGGACATAGTCGGTCTCGGCTTCGTAGGCGCTGGCGGACCAGCCCGGCGGCTTCGCCAGCCATAGGGCGCCGATGATCCCGGCGGCGCTGTCAGGCTGAGGCTTCCCGTCGAGGACGTAGAAGGTCCGCTCAACGTCCAGCAACGAGTCCCGCGTTCCGCCGTATCGCACATAGCCGTCGACCCCGGCAAAGTAGGTCAGCACGATCCGCGTTCCGACCTTGAACCCGTCGTGGCTGCGGAACCGTCGATCCAGACCGGCGAAGGTGTTGGCGATGCCGCGCTTGAAGATCATCTCGCTGTCAGCCAGCAAGCTTTCCATCGTGGCCAAGCAGTTGTCTGCCGTGGCCGGCGGCGGGTCCTTCTCGACCTGGCTGCGGAAGTCGTCTTTAGCCTTGCGGTCCATCAGCCTATCAAGCGACGTCGCTTGCAGCAGGTGGTGCCAGATTGAGCGGTCCAGCGGCTTGCGAACCGTCTCCAAGCACTCGTCGCGGGTCTTCTCGTAGCCTTGGTCGCGCCCCCTGATCGAGGGAAGTTCGTAGACACCTCCGGGAACCGCGACGGAGGCTTGGCCGCCAGCCTCCCTGACAAGGTCCCACGCCCTTCCATACAGGTCCAAACACCGGGACCGGCTGGCGTCGATCTGGTCGATGGTGGCGCGGGGCACAATCCCGGTCATGCTTGGGCTCCTTCAGCCTGGGCGATACGGACGGACGCGATACCGAGAGATTTCAGGGCCGGAGCCTCTCTGGCGATCTGGTCACGGGCAAAACGGTTAGGGGCGATGATGACGCGGTCAGTGGGGATCCAGTCGCTCGGGTCCATCCACTTGCGGGCGAAGTCCTCGCCCAGTTTGCCGACAACAGCAGCGCGGGTGGGCTCATCGGGGAAGCGCTTCGCGGAGGCGTTAATTGTACCCGTTTCGCCGCCGGCCAACCAGTGTTCCCACCTGCCGTCAGTTAGCCATCCGTGAAGGCCGGGGCCTCCGGTGCGCTGGTAGTCTGCGTCCTGCGCGATGTAGCGTTTGAGGGCCGCGTGAAGCGTCTCATCGCCGATCTCAGCGGCGACGCGCTTCCAGACCGGCCAGACCTTGGACTGCGAGGTGCGGCTTCGCATCTGGGGGCCGCTGGCTTTCCAGAACGCCTGAAACGCCGCGTTCTTCTCCCACGGCTTGGCCTTCGGGACGACCGGCTCCTCTGTCGCGATCTCCGATCCGACAAAGGAAGCGTTAGCTTCCTCTATCTTTGGTTCTGATTCTGATTCTGATTGTGTGGGCATTTGCTTAGCAATTGCTTGGCTAATTCCCGTTTCTTTTCCGTGGGTTGCCTTCCCTCCCGCTTTTCCGGCCATTTTCCGCTTACCGGAAGTGTCGCGGTACTTCGCCAGTTCCTCGGTCACCCGCTCTTGGGTCAGGAAGCCCCGGCTGACCTTGAAGAAGGGCATGATGCGAGCCTTCATTCCGGCCCACTCTTCGGGGGTCAGGAGGGCATGGTCGGCCAGGGTCTCGTCATCCGCCGGCAGCTTGCCGCCGCTGTCCCACAGGGCGCCGATGAGCAGGAGATAGGCCCCATGCTCCACAGCGCGCTTCAGGTGGCGCGTCTTGCGGCTGTAGTCGCCCCAGTAGAGTTTCATGTAGGGAGGTGCGCTCATCGGTCGTCGAACCGCCCTTCCTGCGCCAGATTGCCAAACCGGGTCAGGTCTTCGTTGAACGACAGGCGAACCGTTCCGATGGGGCCGTGGCGGGCCTTGCCGATGATGACCTCAGCCAGACCGGAGAGGCGGTCCATCTTCTCCTGCCAGTCGAGGTGTGCGCCCTGGTCGCCACCATCCGGCTCGGTACGTCCGACGTAGTAGCTCTCGCGATAGACGAACATGACCACGTCGGCGTCCTGCTCGATGCTTCCGCTCTCCCTCAGATCGGAAAGCTGGGGGCGCTTGTCCTGACGGTTTTCGAGGGCGCGAGAGAGCTGCGACAGGGCAATGATCGGAACGCCAAGCTCCTTCGCCAGAGCCTTGAGGCCCATGGTGATTTCGGAGACCTCCTGCACCCGGTTGTCGTTGCTCCTGCGGCCTGTGGTGATGAGCTGCAGATAATCCACGACAAGCAGGTCCAGGCCCTTGGTGCGCTTCAGGCGGCGAGCGCGAGAGGCGAGGCGCTGGAGGGCGAGGACCCCTGTATCGTCGATGTGGAGGGGCGAGCCTTCGATGTGGTCCTTGGCGTCACGGATGGCGCCGAAGTCACAGGCTTCGATCTTGCCGGTGCGGATGCTGCTGGAGGAATAGCCGGTCACGTCGGCGAGAAGGCGCAGGCCGATCTCTTCCTTCGTCATCTCCAGCGAGAAGAACGCGACCTGTTTCCCGGCCTTGGCGACGTGCCACGCGATGTTCAGGGCAAGGGCTGATTTGCCCATGGAGGGCCTGCCGGCGAGGATGAGCAGGTTACCGCCCACCAGACCGCCAAGGCGGTGGTCGAGGTCCACAAGGCCAGTGGAGATACCCGCCAGCCCGCCCTTGCGGTTGTAGGCGTCCTCAGCCATGCGGAGAGCGCCTTCAAGGGCGTCGGAGAGAGGGGCGAACCCCTGCCCTCCCCGGTCCTGATCTTCGGACAGGGCGGCAACGCCACGTTCGGCAGCTTCCAGAACGACAGGGGCTTCCTCGCCTCCCATTGCCATGCTGTCGAGTTCACGGGCCAGCTTGGCGATGCCGCGCTTGGTGGCGGTCTCCTTCACCAGATCGGCGAAGTGCTTGGTGGCTGTGAAGGATGGGGCGCTGTCGACGAGGTCGGCAAGGTAGGTCAGGCCCCCGAGAGCCTTCAGCGCGGGCTCGTCGTTGAGCCTTTGCCACACACCAATCGGCTCGGCGGTCTTGTTGGTCCCGGCGAATTCCTGAATGACGAACCAGAGCAGGCCGTGGACTGGCTCACCGAAGTGGTCGACCTGGATCGCCTCGGCTTGCTCGAGCGCGCGGTTGTCGCAGAGGACGCAGCCCAGCAGGGCTTGTTCGGCCTCGAGGTTGGAGGGCAGCGGGGCGTCGGTTGTCGGGTTGCTCACTCGCCACCCCCAAACACCTTGTCGGCCTCAACGCGGGCCTTCGTCTTCGGCTGGATGTCTCCCCCGCAAATCCCGGCGCGAGCCCCGTGCAGGGCCACAGCACGCTCAGGACCGGCTATCGCGGCATACTCCGCACTGGCGAGCGTCAGCATGGCCCGGAGGCGGTCTGTACGGTCTGCAGGCGAGGTGGCGAGGGCCAGGAACCGGCCAAGGGCGGCGCGGGTCTCAATGGCGAGGAACTTGGACCGGGCGGCAGAACGCTCCTTGCGGGAGAGGCTGCGGCGGTCCAGTTGGTCAGCGGCGCGGGCTTGCGTGGCGTTGGTCATGCGGCACTCCGCAGCGGAACCGGCCTGATCCATACCGTCTTGCCGTTGACGACCTCGGCTCTGACAAAGCCGCCATGAGCGAGACACAGGGCGACATGGTCATCGTCGCGGTTGGCTTTGGTGGCCTCCGTGTGACGTTCAATGTTGGGGTCGTCGAGGTTCAGCTTCGCCAGTCGCGCGCGGACGCCGTCTCGGTCACGGCCCAAGGCGTCCCCGATCCGCCGAAGACTCCAGCCCTCCGCCCTTTTGGCCACCATGAAGGCGTCCTCGTCGGTAGTGTATTGGCGAGCGCGGGTTTCCGAAATCTCTGGCGGGCGTATCCGCAATAACCGACTTGAGATGCTCTTGCGGGTCCGTCCGACCTTGTAGGCGATGGTGTCCAGCGGAGTGCCCGCCGCGTACTCAGCCAGCAGCCAGGCGTCATCCTCGGGGGTGTAGGGCTCCGACCTGTTCCTGGCCGGAAGGCCCAGAGCCTTAACTCGGTTCCTGACGGTGTCGGGATGGCAGCCGATGCCAGCCGCAATGCTTGCGACGGTGTACCCGGCGGCGTACTCGGTAGAGATCTGAGCATCGAGCGGGTGTCTCATGCCGCCCACCGACGAAGGGAGCGGGCCAGGTCGTTGGCGGTCTTGGGCTGGTGCGGCTTCAGCGGAACATGGGCGCGCTTCTCATGGCCGGGGCAGTAAGGCTTGCCTTCGATACGGCCCTCACCGCAGAAGCCAAACTCCGGATGGTTGACCTCTCCGACCGGCCACCGGCACTGATGCGGCTGCAGGTCGGCGAACGTCACCCGCGCAATGTCGTTGTGCGTCGGCTTCACAGGCTCCGGCGGGGCGATGAACACCACGGCCACCGGCTTCTCACCGGGCTCGACAGCGGCGTTCAGGACGCGGACGGGCTTGGGCGCCGGTTTCGGCTTGGCGACCTTCGCGGGCTTCGGGGGCCGAGGTGTCCGGGCAACGATGATGCGGAGCGGCGGTGCGCGGGCCGCTTGCCCCAGCCGGTGGATCCGACCGATGACCGAGTTCTTGGTGAAGGGCGAGCCCATCTTCTGGGCGATGGTGAGGGCGCTGTCGCCGGCCTGCCAGCGCGCAACGGCGAAGGCTTCGCGGGCGTCATCCCATGGTGATGTGCAGGGTCGGGCGGCCATTAGTTCCCCCAGGTGGAGTTGCGTGTCGGGAAGGGCTTCGACGGCCAGGCTGTTTTCGGCCCGCCCTTCTGGAAGCCACGGGAGCGGAGCGGACGCTTCGCCTTCGGTCGGGTGGTCGGGTCTTCGTTGGCGATCAGGCGCTTGACGTGGGCGCGGTCTGTCGCGTCCTTCGCCGTCTTTGGCTTGTCGCAGGGGCCGCAGAAGAACCGGAGATTGCTGTCGTCGTCGGCCCCGCCCATCCAGAGCTGGATGCGGTGGTCGATGGTGGTTCCTTCCATCGGAACCTTGGCCCCGCACTCGCACCGGCCTTCGCAGGCGATGTAGAGGCGCAGGCGGCGGGCCTTCGTCATGGCCCTGCGAGGGGTGGCTTCGACGCGCTCCCTGCTCATCGGTCCCGCTCCATGGCGGTGATGTCAGCAAGGCAGTCGATGACCCAGCCCATGAACAGGACGAAGGCCGGAGGGATGGCGATGCAGGCGAGGACGCCGACGAACATGAGGGCCGCGAGGATCATGCGGTCTCCAGTTCAGGAGAGACGCCGTCGACGGGCTGCAGGAGGGTTTCGATCAGGTCGGCGCGAGGCCGGTAGACGGGGCGAAAACGACGCAGGTTCCACGTCGCCTCGAAACCCTTAGGCCCGACAGGCAGGCGGACCTCCTCAAGCGCCACGCTTGCCGGCTCGCCCGCGATCCGCTGGCCATCGCCCCAAAGCTCACGGATGCGGTACAGAGCGCCTGCGTTCAGGGAAACGCCTACGGTGGAGTGTGGGGCGTTGATGACGCACTCCACCCAGTCGCCCGGTCCAATCGCGCTTACGACTTCACCGCCCCGGCCAGAGCCGTGTGCAGACGTTTGGACTTCTCAGCGCGGGCCTTGCCGACAGCCTTCATGTCCTTGCGGCGGACGGCGTCGAGTTCGGCTTGGGTGAGGTCAGAGATGCAGTCGCCCCACGTCGGAGCGGGCTTGCGCGGGGCGAAGAGGGAGCGGAGACGGGCGATCATGCCGCCACCGCCGTGATGGTCGCGGTGACGCCGGGGGCGGAGCCGATGGGGCGCCACTCAGCCGACACCTTCGACGCGAGGCTGTCGTCTTCGATCAGGCCAGCGGACTTGATCGCATCCAGGCAGGGTTTGATCAGGTTGTCGATGTCGCGGCGGCGACGGTCGGGCCGGGTGATCTGCAGGTCGATGGAGAACGGCCCGGCAGTCATCGGGGCGCGCTGGGCCATGAGGCGCAGGCCGCACTCGTCACGCCATGCCCGGTAGGAGCTGGACGAGATCTTCCGACCTCGCGCGACGGTGTGCATGTGGTTGGCCTGCGGAGGATATGGCAGCGTGACTGTGACTGGCATGTAGAGCGCCCGCCCCTCTTGAAATTACCCCGCGCCGGGAAGGGCCAGCGCCGCCCTTGCTCGTCAGCCGGCGGCTGCGAGAACCTCAGTGGCTTCAGCGATGACCGTGAGAGCCGCGCCCCGGATCGACTTGCGTTCCAGGGGGGTGACGACGCCGTCTTTCGTGGCCTCGCGAACGGCCTTGTGGAGATCAGCCGCCGTCTCGACGGTCTCTCCCGCTTCGTTGAGCAGATCGGCCGGAGGCGGTGCGGGCTCACCAGCCAGCAGCTTGGCGAAAGCCGCCCGCTCTGCCGTGTTGGCGACCATCAGAAGCCGGTGGAACGGGATGGTGGTGTCCGGGTGATCGTCGGAGCAGTAGTTGCTCCACACACCCGGCGAGACGTCAGCAGCCATGGCGGCGTGAGCGTTGGAACCGTAGCGAGCCTGGATGCGGCGGCAGATCGCCTTGACGACGAGAGCGGTCATCGTGTTCCCCGAATGGACTCATGGATTGTTCGGCTGACAGGCGCGTCAGCGTGCCGCACGGTGTGGTCCTCGGATTGAGGGGACCTCACAACGTGGACGGGCAGGATGATGTGGTTGAGCGGGCGATTGCAGCCGCCGTGAAATGCGGCGAGTACGCCTACTGGGCGCGAAAGGAGCCGAGCGCGGCCCGTGGTTTGAACAAGATGGCCGCCAAGTCGCGAGCCGAACACCAAGCCGCCACGGCGCTCATTGCAGCGCGGGCCAGTGGTGTGGAAAAGCGATGAGCGGCGGGGACCTGGGAGGGGATTTACCCCCGCCGCTCCACGCAGGCAGGCTTGTCGTTCGGCGAGAGGAGCCTTGGGGCGAGCTTGCGTGTGTTCTTGAAGGGAAGTCACGGCTTCAGCGCGCGTCGATCACGGCGGCATACAGCTGGTCGAGGATGTCGGCGGTCGCCAACGTCTCCTCGCCCTTTTGCCGGGTGAACCTGCGGGCCTCGTCAAGCCGCTCCGGCTCGTCGATGAGGTCAGAAATGGGGACGTACAGGCCGAGGCTGGGCACGAAGAAGACCCGCTTGGGCAGACGGCTCACGATGGCATGGAAGGCCTCGTCCACGTCGCCGAAGTCGAGTTGCCGGTCGTCCGGTTCGGCCTCGTCCAACAGCGGCTTGATGAACGCCACCAGCCCCTGCCGGAGGATGCGAGCGCCCCCTTCGATCTCCAGCTCCGGCAGGCTGCGGCGGAAGGCGCGCGGCAAGACATCATCAGCGATCTTGGTCGCGCTGCGGCCTACACGGCCAACGGCCTCAGCGATGAGTTCACGAAGGATGCGTTGTTGGTCAGTGAGCATTGCAGGCCTCCAGAAGGCGGGTCAGGGCGTCTCGCGCGGCAGTGAAGCCAGCGACGTTGCGAGCGCGCATTTCGGGGTCGAGAAAGCCGCGCACGATGAAGGCCGGGCCTTGAGCGTCGATGCGCTGGACGATGGATGCAGCAGCGCCAGCGACAGCCGACATCGCCTTGAAGTTCGGGTCGGCGCAGTAGGACGGGTTGGTGTGGGAAAGCCCTGGCTTAGGGCGAGAGCGGGCGATGACGCCCTCAGCCGCAGCGACACGGACCGCCGCCTGCTGTTCACGGGTCAGTTCCGGGCCCGCCGAGACGGCCCGCATTTCAGCAGCGGCCTCACGGACGACGTCCGAGCCTGCCCCGATGATTTCGGCCTGCAAGCTGGACGGAAGCCGGGCAACCTGCTCCGCAGCGCCGAGCGAGATATCGCCAGCCTCGACAGATGCGATAAGGGCTGGCTCTCCAGTGTTGAGGATCGCCCCCGCCCGCTCGACACTTCGGACCGAAACGTTGAAGAGCGCAGCAGCTTCAACCACAGTGACCCCGCCAATTGGCGGGCCGGCATCGCCCCGGACCCGGATCACCTCAGTGATCCTCTTCGCCACGACAGCGCGCTGACTGTCCGTAAGGTGGCGGCGTTTCAGGTTCAGACTGATCGAGTACCCGAGGGCATCGTCGCCTTCGTACTCGACGAATGGAGCCTCAACGCCAGCCTCAAGCGCGGCGAGGTAGCGGTTTCGACCGTCGAGAACTTTGCCCTCGAACATAACGATCGGCTCGCGAACGCCATGCTCACGAATGTCGTCGACCAAATCCCGAAAAGCTTGCCCTTCCAGCAGCGGGAACAGCTCGGCATACGGATGCCACCGCATCAAAAGGGCGGGCTGGTCACTTCCGTAGTCAACGGCCTCCGACATCAGGCGGCCTCATCGACTTTGGCCGCAAGTATGCGGTCTGCGGCCAACGCAAGTCGCTCAAGGGTCGCGACCGTACGGGTCCGCCACCTCTTTCCGCGCAACTCGGCGGCAGTCGAATACGGAACGTCGGCAGCCTTGGCCAAGGCCGGCAGGCTCTCGAGGGCGGCGGCTTCAATCCGGTCTAGCGCATCGGTGATGTCGGTCATGCCGCAATGATTACGGAATGCCGGACTGATTGGCAAGATAAAATCCGGAACTCCGGAATATCTCCCGTAGTCGCATTGGGCGATCAATGGGAGATGGCAGACGTAGACCGCAGAGAGTCGTTCAAGGCGTGGATGCGCGCGAACGATACCAACACCGCAAAGGTGGCGAAGAAAAGCGGCGTTCCGGCCACGACGCTCTACGACTTCCTTAAAGGCGACACGCAAGGCTTGCGGGTTGAGACGGAACACAAGGTCGCGAAGGCCTATCGGGTCGCCGTAGAAGTGATCTTTGGCGGGGCCAAGCCTGACGCGCACATTGGGAACACCAGCGACTTGCCGGATGGCGATCCACTTCAGGACTACGTTGAAGTTGAAGTTCTGCCGACTTTCGCGGGCATGGGCGGCGGGGGCACCGGAGACGGCGACATGAGCCGAGCGTTGGTGTCGCGCGCCCTGGTCATTCAGGAGCTGCGCGCCGACCCGGCTGATCTACTTATCATCGACGTCAGAGGCGACAGCATGTTGGACCCGGCCACCGGCAAGGGCTTCATGCATGGAGATCAGTTGATCGTTCATCGCCGGGATACCAACCCGCGCCAGCCTGGGCCGTTCGCGCTTTGGTACGACGACGGCTACGTGGTAAAGAATGTCGAGATTATCCGCCGCACCGGCAAGCTTCGCATCTTCTCGAATAACCCGGCTTATTCAGATGACGAGGCTGATCCCGAAGACGTCAAGATAATGGGGAGGCCCGTATGGTTCGCTCGGCGGCTCTAACTGGACTTGTCTTTTCAGCCTTATTGGCATTGCCCGCCTCCGGAGCCGAGACCCCGCTCTGTCCCAACGTCGTGACCAGTGGCGCCAGCGCTGTCGCGCCGAAGGCTGGCGCATTCCCGGCGCTAGACCAAGTCACGCGGGTTGAGGTCGGTCAGCCGATGATCTTCAGGGGGCTTGTCGGAGAGTATCCCCTATCGATCAAACTACCGACCGCGTTCCGATGGGTCGGAAAAGGCAGTCGCCCTGACACCGTGGATATTCCAGCCGGCGAGTATCGGCCCGGCAGTACGTACGGCGACCACATCCGCTACCCCGTCGGCAATGCGACGATCACGGGTCCGCGCGGAGAGGACTTCAAAGCCGGCACCGCTTGGCTTGTCTACAACCGCAGCAATCGCCGAACCTATCTGTTCTGGGACCGTGGCCAGGGCTTTGTCAGGGTCTATGACGTCAATCTCCCAGCCGAAGCTGCCGAGATTGCCTACTGCCAAACCCCCGCCTCGGGAGGCTTCAGCAGCCAGATCGACTATTCCGGAAAATCGAAAGATGAGATCACCCTCACCTATCGCGAGTTCTCCGATGGTTGGTCCCGCCCGGCCTTCAGCCAAGAGCTGAAGTACGATTTGAGCGAGGGCAACGAGTTCGCGTTCCGTGGATCTCTCTTCGAGATACTCAATGCTACGAACACCGAAATCACCTACCGGGTGACCAGGCCGTTGGAATAGCTAACGCCGTGGTGGCTTGACCTCTTCAAGCTTAGTCTCGACACGTGCGAGACGCTCGTTCGTCGTGCTCTGTTTCTCGACCACGACATCAAGCTTGGCGGACACGCGGTCGAAGCCCGCCCGAGTCTCGGACTGCAGAACCAGGAAGCCCGCCGCAAACGCAGAAACGAGAAGAATGAAGCCGGCGCCATAGACGCCGACCACCCACTTGAAGTTTCCGTCGATCTTTTCGTCGAGCCGCTTTGCTTCCGAGCCGTCCATGCCGTCAGATGTGCCACCTCCGCCGCCGCTTTTCAACGGTGGAGCGCCAGGCCATTGCTGCGGAGTGTAGAGATTTCCGTCCTGCCTTATCGGCCCCTTCACCCGACCACCTCCGCCTTTGCCATGAGCGACCCGATAAAGTCTGTCATGCGGTTGGCACTGTGAATGGTTCTGGCTTGGGCCTCGGTGTGACTGGCATTGGCCTGGTCAAGCTGACCCTCGGTGACGAAATAGATGGACCGCTGGACCGCCGTCACCGCGTAACCCAGCTCCTGGATCGCGAAGAACAGATTGTCGATGTCGCCGCGCGAGATGTGCAGAATGAGGTCTGCGTCCCCTTGGAACTCGACCCAACGTTTGACGGCATTCTCATCAAGCACTTTGGCCGGCGGTATTGCCGCTACAACTTGGTCAAGCCTACCCTGCTCGTCGTCTGACATGCCACCCCCGATTGAGGGATCGAACCACAACCCGCGCCTGGCGTCACCGTGAACAGATGCGGCACGACCCACACCGCCGCGACAGCGCCGGAAAATAATTCCGGCATTCCGTATTTTTAGATTGCTAACTCCGGAACTCCGGAATACCGTGCTCTCCATACCCGGAGAGCACCCATGCCCCTCGACACCACTACCCAGACCCGCCCGGAAGCCCTGCCCGTCAGCCATGACGCGCCAGCTGGCTTTTCCTGCGGTGGTCGCTTCAACCGCGACGGAACCGAACGCGCCGACTACGGCAAGGTGTTCTGGACCCCCACCGCTCACGGCGCGACGGCCTACTACTTCGACCGCCAGGGCAACGACTTTGCCTGCTGGATGATGGGTGGCGACCGTGAGGGCCAACTGATCGTTCAGGGCCGGCCTTTCGAGATCGCGGGCCACGTCGAGGGGCTGTTCCAATGAGCGCCGCCCAGACCTATCGCGGCTATCGGATCGAATACGACCCCAAGCCCATCCCGGCCTCCTGCGGTGTCGATTGGACCTACGTTCACGAGGACTACGACGGGCCGGAAGATAGCCGCTGCGGTTGCGCCGCAAGCGCTGACGCCTGCCGCGAAGTGATCGACTGGATTGAGGACGAAGCCGCCCTCTCCTCTTCCCCCCTTATTGTTTCTGGAGAGACGGAATGACTAAGGAAAACACGGTTTGTGGTCCTCCCGGGCTTGAAGCAACCGCCAATGCGGCGACGCCCAAGAGCGCTGCCACTGAGCAGTTGCTGCTCTCCGCACTGACCAACCTGCTTGCCCTGCTGAATGACCCGAAACACGGCGTCGTTGTTGAGACTATGGGCGCGACCCTCCCGCTGATCGCGTTCCTCAGCACGCCGACCAGCCACACAGTTCTTTCTGAAGCGCAGGACGCAATCAGGAAAGCGACCGATCAATGAAAATGTCAGAACTCATCCTCGCGATTGGCGACGACAATGTTGGCGTTCAGTTCCTCGACCAGTGCGCGAGCGACCTGAACTACAGCGCCAAGCGCGGAACAACCGTCACCTTCGGCACTGACCAGCCCGTTGATCTCAAAGGCACGAAGAAGCTGGGCATCGTGTTGTGGCTGGACCGCGATCTGGTCGCTGCCGCCATCTCCAAGGCCTCTCCCCCTCTTGATGGGGGTCAGGGGCAATGAGCGGGGAACAACTCGCCAAGCCGTCTGAAATCCTGTCGGCTGCTGCTGATCTGATCGAGCAACCGGGGAAGTGGACGCAATACCACTTCGGAGCCAACGAGGCGGGCGTCTCGACGCTCTCCGATGTTCACCGGGCGACGTGCTTCTGCTTACTGGGAGCAATCGACAAGGTTCGCGGCGCTGAACAATTCGGCGGCACGTTCGCCATCGACCTCGCTTTGGAATACCTGCCCAGCGAGATCGTAAACAACCCAGACTTGACGGTTGCGGATTGGAACGACGAGCCGAACCGCACCGCCGAGGAAGTTGCCGAAGCCCTCCGCCAAGCCGCTGAGAAAGCACGGGAGCAGGGCCAATGAGCTACGGAACGCTCGCCTGCTACGACGCCCTCTGCGAAGCCCTGGAAGCCTACGAGGCCGCTCCCCATCCCTCCGAAGGCTGGCAACGCCGCTTCGGTCAGGTGGCCCTCTGGTCCTTCCGGTGTGGAAAGCCTGATGGGGTTCCGACCCTGCCTTGGGCTCAACAGCGGGTAGCCACCTACACCAACCCCGTCAGCTTTTCGATCAGGAGGGCGGCATGACCGACCGCGAACAATTCACCTGGCCGCCCCGCGCGCCGATTTCGTTCGTCCGCCCCCGGCGTCACCGCTGGACCATCTGGCACAGCATAGCAGCTTGGGCCGGGTTCTGGCTCATCGTTGGCCTGTACCTGGGGGTGGCGCTGTGAGCCCGTACGACGACCCCGAAACCGCAAAACAAATGGAGGAAGCGATGATCGCTGCCGATCTGGAAACACCGCACCTGTGCATCAAATGGGAGGGCGACCGCGCCCCCTTCGCCAAGGCCTTCGTCGCCGCCCAGAAGGCCACCGAGGCCGTCAAGAAGGCCTCCAGCAACCCGGCGTTCCGGTCCAAGTACGCCGACCTCGCCGGGGTGGTGGAGGCGGTGCTGCCGGCCCTCAACGCCAACGGGATCGGGGTCATGCAGTTCCCCTCGTTTGACGGCGAATGGGTGCTGGTGACCACCACCTTTCTACACGAAACCGGCTCGTCGGTCACGGGTGAACTGAAGCTGCGGCCCAGCAAGAGCGACCCCCAGGGCGTCGGTTCGGCCATAACTTACGGGCGCCGCTACACCCTGCTCGCCATGAGCGGTGCGGCTCCCGAGGACGACGACGGCAACGCCGCCAGCGGCCCGCGCCAGCCCGCCAACGAGAGCAAGCAGGAGGCCCCGAAGAAGCCGACCCTCAGCGAGCGCGCCGACCGTCTGGAAGGCACCCTCAACGGGGTCAAGTCCCTTGCCGATCTGGAGAAGGCCTACGCCCTCGCCAGCGCCCTCCGCGCCGAGCTGGACGACAAGGACCCCGAGCGCCTCGCCGACCTCGACAAGCGCTACGCCGCCCGCGTGGCCGACTTCGCCGAGCCCAAGCTGGAGGACGCCGCGTGATCGTCCAGGGCTCACCCGAATGGTTCGCCATGCGTTGTGGCCGGGTTACCGCCTCCCGCGTGGCCGACGTGATCGCCAAGACCAAAACCGGCTGGGGGGCGTCACGCGCCAACTACGCCGCCGAGCTGATCGCCGAACGCCTGACCGGCTGCACGGCCCCCGGCTTCACCAACTCGGCCATGCAATGGGGCACGGAGACGGAGCCGCTCGCCCGCATGGCCTACGAGAAGCGCACGGGCGTCACGGTCGATGAGATCGGCTTCGTTGACCACCCCGAGATTGCCAACAGCGGCGCCAGCCCTGACGGCTTGATCGGTGACGACGGGATGCTTGAGATCAAGTGCCCGAACACGGCCACGCATCTCGACACCCTGCTCAGTGAGACGGTGCCGGCCAAGTACGTCACGCAGATGATGTGGCAGATGGCCTGCACGGGCCGGGCGTGGTGCGACTTCGTGTCGTTCGATCCGCGCTTGCCTGCTGAGATGAGCCTGTTCATCCGCCGCGTTCCCCGCGACGTGTCGATGATCCTCGACCTGGAGGGGGACGTTGCCGCCTTCCTCCGCGAGATCGACGGCAAGGTGGAAGCGCTGACGGCCCGTTACCACAAGGCCGCCGCGTGACCCGTGAAGCTACCCGACACCCCGGAAATTCTTTGGGGCCGCTGGCTCTGTCGCGAGGTGTTGAGGGCCTTTCCGGGGACAGAAATCACAGTGAGGGAAGGGGTGCGAAGCTTAACAAGCCGCCCCGCTTCATCCGATGAGCGAACGCCACTTCCTGAAGCTGACCAAGAGCAACCGCCGCATCGCCGCCGGGTGGGTCGCTAAAGCCCCTGACGGCTGGATGCTGGAAGTCCGCGAGCCGAACCGCTCCGTTGAGCAGAACGCCGGGTTCTACGGCTTGCTCGACCAAGTTCTGAAGCAACGCCCCGTCCACAACGGCGTGCAGATGGATCAGGCACTTTGGCAGGCGGTCTTCATGGACGCCTGGGGCGCGGAAGTCCGCTTCCTCCCCAAGCTGGAAGGCGACGGCATGTTCCCGGTGGGCCACCGATCCTCGCACCTGACCGTGGGTGAAATGCGGGATCTGATCACCTTCATCCTGGCCTGGTGCGCGACCGCCGGGCTGACCATCCAACACTTTGACGAGGCCGCGTGATGAGCATCAAGCCATATCTGGAACTGATCGACGCCAAGCGGATCGCTTTCATCCCGCGTGGCATGGCTGACCTGCCTGCCCTTTCGCCCGCGCTGAAAGACCACCAGCGGCACGCGGTGGAGTTCGCCTTGCGCGCCGGCTGCGCAGCCCTGTTTCTCGATACCGGACTTGGCAAAACCCTTTGCGCCCTGGAATGGGGCCGCGTTGTGGTGGAGCACACTGGGCGCCCCGTCCTGATGCTCGCCCCGCTGGCCGTCGCTGCTCAACATGAGCGCGAGGCGGTCAAATTCGGCATCGACGCGAAGTCCATCCGCGAGCCCGATCAGATCGACGGCGCCCGCATCTACATCACGAACTATGACCGAATGTCCAAGTTTGACCCGGACCAGTTCTCGGGCGTCATTCTGTACGAAAGCAGCATCATCAAGAGCTTCTCTGGCCAGACCACCAGCGCGCTTATCGCTGCGTTCAAACACACCCCGTTCCGGCTCTGCTGCACCGCTACGCCAGCTCCGAACGACCACGCCGAGCTAGGCCAACATTCCGAGTTCCTTGGCGTGATGAGCCAGAGCCAGATGCTTACCCGTTGGTTCATCCACGACAGCGCCGACACCGGCACATGGAAGATGAAGGGCCACGCGGTCAAAGACTTCTGGAATTGGGTGGCGAGCTGGGCGCGCTGTGTGTCCAAGCCGTCCGATCTCGGGTTCAGCGACGACGGCTACAACTTGCCGGCCCTCAACATGCAACGGCACATCGTCGAAGCTGACCGTAGCATTGACACTGGCGCGGAGAAGGACGGCCAGGCCCGGCTGTTCCGTATGCCCGACACGTCCGCAACTTCCATTCACCGGGAGAAGCGGATGACGACCGACGCCCGGGCCGACGTGATCGCCGCCCTGGTGGCGAAAGAGCCCGATGAGGCGTGGGTTATCTGGTGCGACACCGACTATGAAGCCGACGCTCTGGCGAGCCGGATTCCCGGCGCCGTCGAGGTTCGCGGGTCAATGTCTCCCGAACTCAAAGAGGCGAACCTGACCGCGTTCAGCACCGGACAGGCGCGGGTGATCATCACCAAGCCGTCAATCGCGGGGTTCGGCCTTAACTGGCAGCACGCGGCGCGAATGGCGTTCGTCGGCCTGAGTTTCTCATACGAGAGCTTCTATCAGGCCGTTCGCCGATGTTGGCGGTTCGGCCAGGCGCGGCCCGTCGATGTTCATGTGGCATGCGCCGACACCGAAGAAAGCATCTGGCAAATCGTTAGCCGCAAGGCGGGCGACCACAATGCAATGAAGACCGAGATGACCGCCGCCATGAGCCGCGCCAGCCGCTCTGTTCCCGAACAAGCCCCGTATCAGCCGGCAAAGCCGCTGACCCTTCCGAAGTGGATTGCAGCATGACCTCCGTACTTGACCAGCATTCCGGCGAGCGTTTCACGGTAATCAATGGCGACTGTGTCGAGGTTGCCGCCGGGCTGCCCGACAACAGCATCGACTTCAGCGTCTATAGCCCGCCCTTCGCTCACCTGTTCGTCTACAGCGACAGCGAGCGCGATATGGGCAACGTCAAGGACGAGGCCGAATTTAAGGCGATCTACGCCCACTTGGTTAGGGAGAAGTTCAGGGCCACGAAGCCCGGGCGCCTGACCGCCGTTCACTGCTCCGACATTCCCCGGACCAAGTCCGTGCATGGCAGTGTCGGGCTGTACGATTTTCCCGCTGACATCCGCGAGGTTCATGAAGCCGCCGGCTGGACGTACCATAGCCGGGTGACGATCTGGAAAGACCCGGTCGTTGAGATGACCCGGACCAAGGCGCTGGGGCTTCTCTACAAGCAGCTTCAGACCGACGCCACGCGCTCCCGTCAGGGGATGCCGGATTATCTGCTGGTGTTCCGCAAGACGCCCGCCGACGAGAGCCAGGCCGAAAAGGTCGGGCAGGACGCCAAGCTTTTCCCGGTGAGCCAGTGGCAGCAATGGGCATCGCCGGTCTGGATGGATATTCAGCAGACCAACGTGCTCAACGTGAAGGTCGCGCGCGAAGACAAGGACGAGCGCCACCTTTGCCCGCTGCAACTGGATCTGATTGATCGGGCGATACGCCTCTGGACCAATCCAGATGATGTCGTCTTCAGCCCCTTTACCGGCATTGGGTCCGAGGGGTGGAGCGCGTTGAAGGCTGGGCGCAAGTTCATCGGGACCGAGCTTAAGACCGCATACTATCGACAGGCCCTCAAGAACTTGACCGAGGCCGAAGCAACATGGAGCGGCCCGTCGCTCCTGTCCCTGGCAGGTGTGGCATGACCCCCAACCCTTCAAACCCCACACAGACAGAAGACTGGGTGATGGTGCCCGCCGATCCGAACGAGGCAATGCTTCGGGCGGCTCGCGACGTGCCCCTCAACCGACACCCCGGCTTCAGCGACTTCGGCTCGATCTATCGCGCCATGCTCTCCGCCGCCCCGACCATATCCCCGAGAGGGTCGGAGGATCGGGAGACGGCTTTGCGTGAGGCTCTGGACGCCTACGATACCGCCAGCGCCATCGCCCGCATGACCGAGACGCGGGACGCCGTGCGAAAGCAGGCTGAAGCGCGGACCCGTCTTTTCGCCCTCGCCGCCCTTTCCCCGAGAGGGAGGGGGGAAGGGCTGGACCGGGACGTGGTTGAGGCCCTGACGATTGCCGAGGACACCCTGTCGCGGTTTCCATTCAGCTCGGAAATCTGGCCCAATGGAATGCACCCCAACACAGGCATTGGCAAAATCCGTGACGCCCTAGCCGCCCTGTCTTCCGCCCATGTATCGGGAGGGGAAGGCCAATGACCCAATCCCCTGGTATGAGCGAACTAAGAGGGCTGGCAGAAACCGCGCTTGAAGTCCTCGTCGTGGTTCACGCGAAGGACGACGCCGGCAGCGCCTTGGAACTTGAGCGCGACGTAAAAGCTGGCTTCTCCACCCTCCTCGATGATCTGGCCGCCGCCCAAGCCCGCGCTGATAGGATGGAGGGGGCTCTGCGGGACCTCGAAAAGAAGATGGCGACCGTCGCGGAGAGCGCAGCACAAGCGCCGATGGATGCTGAAATCCTCGTCCTCGCCTTTGCTCACATGCGGGCGTCGATCTTGTCAGCCCTCACCCTTAAGTCAGAAAAGGAAATGGGGCTCTCCCGGGACCTGAAGCCAACGCCTGTCGCATCGGAGCCCAAGAACTCCGACGTCCAACAGGTGAAGCCGTGAGCGGGTGGTTTCCCGGCAAGATCGCGCTGGTCGCCAAAGTGCGAGCGATCCTCTCCGACTACCGCGCTGACTACAAGGAGGCCAAGCATCTGGCACGTCGTCGTCAGGTGACCGATGAGACCATCAACAAGCTGGTGGCGCTGTTTGCCGACACGGGCGCCGCTCCTGCCAAACGGGCTTGGCTATTGCGACGGCCTGAAGATGTGGCGCTGGCCTTCCGAACGGGTCAACTGCACTTCCCGTCCCATACCCATCCCCTCTAGTAGGGAAGAGACCGTCGATGGGTGAGATCAACCCGCGCTTGCTCACCGAGGAAGAGGCCCGCGTCTATCTGGCGGGGTGCAATCCCCGATCCGTGCTGCCGCCCGTCCACCTGGGGCGTGCGCCGCGTTGGGACCGGGAGGCGCTCGACAAGCGGCTTGACGAGTTGTCGGGCCTTGGAGGCAAGATACCAGATGCCCCCGTTACGTCCAGCGCAGACGACGCCCTCGCGGCTTGGAGTGCCAGCCGTGCTTCCCGGCGTCCATAGGGTAAGGGCCAAGCTTGCGAAAGGCGTTGCCGAGTACTGGTACGCTTGGCGCGGTGGCCCCCGCATCCTGTCCGAGACTGCACCGACGCCGGGCGCTCTGACCCGCAAGGTGGAGAAGGCCGCCGCCAAGGCCGCTGAGACCTATCAGGCCCTCCGCAGCCAGAAGCCAAGCGCTGACGGCTTCGTTGCCGGGCTGATCTACGCCTTCCAAGCCAGCCCCGAATTTGCCAACCTCGCGGCCCGCACGCAAGCGGATCTCCGTAAGCACCTGTCCGTCATCCGCGACGACCTGGGGGATATGCCGGTCAAGGGTTTGGAGGCAAAGGACGCCCGCAAGGTGCTGCTCCGGTGGCGCGCTGACTACGCCGACAAACCCCGCACCGCCGACCACTACATGAGCGCCCTCGCGTGGCTGCTGACGTGGGCGCGCGACAATGGGCACACCAACGCCGACCCGCTGTCCAACTGGACCCGGCTCTACAGCGTGGACCGCTCCGAGATCGTCTGGGAGCCTACCGAGATTGAGGCCCTGTGCGCCGCCGCCGAGCCTGAGCTGCAACGCCTGATAATGGGCGCCGTCTGGTCTGGGCTTCGCCGGGGCGATCTGCTGAAGCTCACATGGTCCGACGTGAAGGCCGACTTCATCATCCGCAAGACGGCCAAGCGGAAGAAGACCGTTCGCATCCCGATCCTGCCGCAGCTTCGCGCCGTGATCGAGGCCAGCCCCAAGGTCGCCCCCGTGGTCTTCACGAAGGACGGCAAGCCCTGGAACGCCAACACCCTGTCAAAGCGGTTCGCGCTGGCGAGGGCCGACGCGCTGAAGGTCGCGCCGTCAATCGAAGGCAAGCGCTGGCACGATATGCGGGGGAGCTTCGCCACCTACCTTGTCGCCGCCGGCCTCGACACGTCAGCCATTGCCGAGATCATGGGCTGGGCTCCTGAGCAGGCCGAGGCAACAAAGCGCTCGTATATCGGTCAGGGATCGGTCGCGCTCGCCAGTCTGGGCAAGCTGAAGCGCTTTACAGGTGAGGCGTAAGTGGTTGATTTGCTTGAAGCCGGGAACAGAGTGTTTTACACTACTTCCGTTGATTTCATTCAGTTTGCTGTCGGTTTAGCAAACCGGTGCCTTCAGCCACTCGGCCACGTCACC
>Ga0164290_1001766_pt1 | contig 23962 bp, 25 predicted proteins | sample Micstemetagenome_FD_108782 | JGI IMG/M metagenome (GOLD analysis project Ga0164290, IMG submission 108782) | Contaminated culture microbial community from soil near Moab, Utah, USA - Microcoleus steenstrupii SON62 (Illumina Assembly) | ecosystem: Environmental > Terrestrial > Soil > Soil crust...
TAATAATGTTTCAAATTTAGAAAGCGAGATAAGGGGCATAAACTTTTGTTCATTTTTTAAAAAGACCATAGTATAGTTCTTCATTGCTTCGCAATACAAAATATCATCTATATAAACAGGGTAATTTTTGCCATCTGATTTAATGAATACAACTTTCCTGTTATAATTTATCTGATCATGTAAAATATTGGTATCTTTTTTGATTATATCTATTGCTTTGTATACGGCTTTGGTAAATCGAACAAACGAAAATGGTTTCAGCAAATAATCAACCGCATTTAGTTCGTAACTTTCTACTGCATATTCCGAATAGGCAGTGGTAAAAATAACGGGTTGCTGTGGTTGTAAGATTTTCAAAAACTCAAAGCCAGACAGATTAGGCATATTAATATCGAGAAAGATGATAGTAATATTATTGTTTGCTCTTAAATAATCAATAGCACTCAATGCGTTAATACACTCAGCACCCAATTGCAGCAATGGCATTTGATGAATGTAGCCCATAATAATTTTTCTTGCGATTGGCTCGTCATCAACTACCAGACAAGTATATTTTTCAGGCTCCATTTGATCTAAGGTTTTAATGTTTGCTCAATTGCAGTTGTAAGATAATAGTATAAAAAACCTCACCCCTGGATATTGTTAGCTGGTGTTGTTGATTTGGATAAATTACTTCCAGTCTTCGCATAACATTGATAAGACCTATGCCATTTATCGAATCTTTTCTTTGAGTATTGTAATTATTTTCAATCATCAACGTAAACAAATTATCGTCAAGAGTTGTATTAATCCAAATTATAACGGGTCCGGAATCAACGAATCTGGCATGCTTGAAGGCGTTCTCAATAAATACTATCAAAATTAAAGGCGCAATCAGGTATTCTGACTTTTCAGGTACAGTAGAGTTGAAGTCTAATTTTAAATCATCTTCCAGCCGTATACTTTCAAGCTTAATATAACTTTTAAGTATATCGATTTCGTTGTTTACAGGAACTAACGGTTTTTGTGTTTCGTATAGGGAATGTCTGAGCAGATCAGACAAACGAAGCATGAGATCTGGTAATTTGTCAGACTTTTCTACTGAAAGACCATATAGATTATTGAGTGTGTTGAAAAGAAAATGGGGAGCAATTTGAGATTTTAAATTATTTACTTCAGCTATTAACTGTTGTTGCTTCTTTTCTACTTCAAAATGCTGTTTGATGTATCCATCTTTGAAGTATTTACAAAATGTAATAAATAAAAAATATGCAACGACAAAAGTTACATTGTTTAGAAAAACATCACAAAAACGATTGTGCTGGAAGCTGGGTTCATCTTGTAAGTAATAAAATTGAAATACTGTTTTGCCCGATAGATAAAGAACCCAAGAACTACTACCAATCAGGAAATAAATAAGATACTTTTTAATGGAAAACAAGTGATTGTAAAGCCATAAGGAGAGATAGGTAAATCCGACAAATATAATTTCTGACAGTAACATATATTCCAGATAAACAGTATTGTAATATGTTACGGTAATATAATAGACCCATAATCGGAATAAAGCATAGCCCATCCAAAAAAATAAATGCCATGCCCATCTACTATGTAATAGAATATTTTCAAATTTCCATTTAGTCATTACCTCAAGCTATGTTCATTTTACCAAATATAACAGCCGGCTTGTTTTAAGCACAACAAATCTGTCCTTAAAAAGGCCATTTCGTCCTTTTTTTAATAGAGGAGTGAAGGGTAAAAAAGTTTATATACTATAAAATTTGAGTTAGTCCTTTTACAGAAAACAATTTGTGGCATTATGGTAGTTTGCAACAAATGAAAACAACCAACAGTAAAAATGAATACAGTGTCGGCTGTTTAGTATAATGAAAAGCCAGCTTGTTGACTTGATTTAAGAAAGACTGTCAATAAAACTGTAAAACAAAAACCGTATAAGTATGAAAATAAATCTGCTTCTGTTCCTCACCATTTGTTTGACCATACCGTTGTTTGCACAAATTCCGTATAACGCTGCAGCTCTTAATGGTTATACAAAAAAAGCAAGTGTTACAGAACAAGTTGGCCTGACTACGATTGCTATTTCATATCATCGGCCTGCTGTAAATGGACGGGAAGGAAAAATATGGGGCGGAATTGTTCATATTGGCTTTACAGACCAGTGGTTCGGTAGTCGCAACCCCGCCCCCTGGAGGGCAGGAGCGAATGAAAATACTATTATAGAGTTTGATAATGATGTAACAATAGAAGGGCAATCTTTGCCTAAAGGAAAGTATGGTTTCTTCATAGCTTATGATCCATCAGAAAGCATTATTATTTTTTCTAAAAGACATGATGCATGGGGCTCTTTTTTCTACAATGAAAAAGAGGATGCGTTGCGTGTAAAGATTAAACCACTTCCAGTTGAAAATAGTATAGAAAATCTCAAGTATGAGTTTTCTAAACAAACAACTAATTCTGCGGTAATAAACCTGTATTGGGAAAAGATGTCACTGGCATTTAAAGTAGAAGTGGATTATTTGAAACAGCAATTTGATGCTTTTATAGCTGAATCTCAAAATCCGTCTGGATTTACTTCGCAAGGACTAAATATTGCAGCAAACTGGTGCTTACAGAATAATTATCAATTGGAGAAAGGACTTTACTGGGCTACAATTGCAACAAGTGTAAATTTTCCAGGCGACCCTACTTCATTTGCCGCACTTACAACCAAGGCAGCTATTCTTGAAAAACTCGGCAAATCTGACGAATCAACAGCAGTTGTTAAAACCGCCTTACCCTATGGTAATATTGGTCAACTTCAGCAATTGGGTCGCCAACTTTTGAGTAGCAAAAAAAATAAAGTAGCCATGGATGTTTTTGAATTTAATTATAATAAAAATCCAGATCAGTTTATAACACTGACGGGTATGGCAAGGGGGTTATCTGCAAAAGGTGAATATGCAAAGGCAGCAGAGTACGCAACTAAGGCGTTAGCATTATCGCCGAATGACGCCACTAAACAATCGGTTCTAACCATGATTGAAAAGCTGAAAGCAGGGAAAGATATTAATTAAATCAGGTCTGCAAAAAAGGGGATTGACTAGTAGACCTTAGGAAGAAGGATTACCTAAACCTTTTAGAAAGCCATAAGTGTTATATAAAATTAAAACACCTTTGTTTATTGGAGTGCATGTATAGCTTATGAAACGAGAGAGGCTCAAGCATGGGTTTTTGGGAGAGTGAGCAAGGGGTGAAATTCCCCTTGTTTACTCGGAATAAGGCTGTTTAAATTGTCAGAATATTTTAAGGGGATAAAATTTATTAGCTCGCCTTCAAAAAAAGAAGTTTGGTGTTTGAAGAAAACACCGGACAATATTAAAACGACACAATTAACCTAACAGAACGCACTTCTTAATTCACCATCACTTGTGATTCCGTTTTTTGGAGTTATATAGGAAATACAAAATAGTCACCCATCAAGCTAATTTATAGACGTTCAACTTTACTAAACACATGTGTGAACAGGGGGGCTGTTTTACTACAGTTATTCCCTAATCTTTCTAATAACAAAGGCTGATTTTTAATCACAGGGTACGGCATCCGTTTTTTTAAAGAGGATAAAAGGCTGATCTTTCAAATTTTATGTAGATTTAGTCAAACAATGCCATATGAAAAACATCCTGTATTTGCTGGTGTTTCTATTCTTTTCTTCTCAGGTGAACGCGCAGGACCTCTCTGCTTTTGAATCGAAAACATTTATTGTGGGTGGTGATACCCTCCGTTACCGCATCCTCTACCCCGAAAAATATAAAAAGAACAGGGCCTATCCGCTGGTCATGTTTTTACACGGTGCAGGCGAAAGAGGCAATGACAATGCGGCGCAACTAACGCATGGAGCGGCGTTATTCCTGAAACCAGAGAACAGAAAATATTTTAAAAGCATCGTCATCTTCCCGCAGTGCCCCACCAATAAATCATGGTCGAAATTTAAAAGGGTAGATGGAAAATTTGCCGGCAGCGACTCAGAATCTGAACCACCCATAGAACAACAACTGGTAAAAGCATTGATGGATAGTATGTTACTCAACCGCCATATCCTCGAAAGACAGGTTTACCTCGGTGGACTCTCCATGGGCGCGTTTGGCAGCTACGATATGCTCATTCGTTACCCCGATTATTTTGCAGCCGCTTTTCCTATTTGTGGAGTGGCCGATATTCCTTTGCTCGTTCAAAAAGCAAAAGAGGTTCCTATGTGGATTTTTCATGGCGAAAAAGACCCCGTAGTTTCACCAGAACCCAACCGCGAATTATATAAAGCACTGATGACAGCCGGCGCTACAGATATTACCTATTCAGAATATCCCGGCGTTGGGCACGACAGCTGGACTAATGCTTTTGCAGAACCTAAATTATTGCCCTGGGTTTTCTCACATAAAAAGAAACTGAAGAAAAATAAAGAATAGTACTTCAACATTCATTATTCAATATTCATCATTCCTCTGTTATCTCTAGCGTCATATAAAAGCAAATAGTTGAAACAGTTTATTCTTATCGCCTTTATGGCAATTGTTGGTTCCTGTGGTACTGCCAAAAAAACAATGCAGTTAAATCCACCAACATCACTTAAACTAATTGATGTATACACCATACCCCATGATTTCCGTTTTAAAGAAACAACAGTAGGGGGCTTATCGGGTATTGACTATGATGCAGGCTCCAATAGTTTTTATACCATCAGCGATGACAGATCAGAACGGCAGCCGGCGCGTTATTATCGTATCAATATTGCTTATTCAGAAAAAAGAATTGATACAGTTATTTTCCAAGAAGCAATCAATCTTTTACAACCCAACGGAAAAACCTACCCTGCTGTAAAAGAAAACCCTTCACTAACACCAGATCCGGAATCCATCCGATACAATCCAAAAACAAAAGAACTGGTTTGGACAAGCGAAGGAGAAAGACTGCTCAATGCAAAAGATAGTATCATACAGGATCCTGCGATTCATTTTATTCATCCATCAGGCAAACATATCCGGACATTTGACTTACCCAGCGGCTTGCAAATGCAAAAAACAGAAAATGGTCCGAGACGAAACGGGGTCTTGGAAGGAGCGTCTTTTTCACCCGACTATAAAAAACTGTATGTAAGTCTGGAAGAACCAAGATATGAAGACGGCCCACAGGCGGCAGCAGTAGCCAATGATGCATGGGTACGTATTTATTCCTTTAATACTGGTAATGGAAAAAACGAGGCACAGTACGCCTATAAACTAGATCCTGTTGCTTATGCACCAAATCCGGCAGGGAGTTTTATGGTGAATGGAATACCAGATATTCTTTCTGCAGGCGATAACAAATTGCTGGTGATGGAAAGATCGTTTTCAACAGGAAGACTTGCCTGTACCATTAAAATATTTTTGGTCGACCTGAATGAAGCACAGGATATAAAAGAAATAACTTCGCTCATACAACAGCCCGTTCTTAAACCTCTGCAGAAAAAATTATTGTTGAACTTAGATGAGCTGGGTATCTATACCGATAATGTGGAAGGCATGAGTTTTGGTCCAACCCTGCCCAATGGAAAAAGAACTTTGTGGATGATTGCCGACAATAATTTTTCTCCACTGGAAAAAACACAACTCTTTTTATTTGAAGTGAACGAATAATTATGCATCGCTATCTTTTATTTTTATTTGCTTTTTTTTCCATTGTTAGTTGCGCCGAGAAAAGCAACAAAGGAAATCCTGTGGTGGTCATTGAAACAAAATATGGCGAGATAGAAATTGAACTGTATATAGACAAAGCACCCAAAACCGCCGGCGCATTTTTAAGTTATGTAGAAGCGGGCCTTTATGAAAACACCTCGTTCTACCGGGTTTTAAATATGAACAACCAGCCATCGAATGCACCCAAAACAGAAATTTTACAGGGGGGGTTATGGCGCACAAAAAACGAGAAGGCAAGAAGTATTAGGGGCATTCCGCATGAAAGCACAGGAACAACAGGTGTAAAACACAAGGATGGTGTAATATCTGTAGCAAGGCTGGCACCCGGCACCGCTAACTGTGAATTTTTTATTTGTATTGATGACCAGCCGGGTCTGGATGAGGGTGGAGAAAATGTAGAAGACAAACTTGGCTATGCTGCCTTTGGAAAAGTGATCAAAGGAATGAGTGTAGTGAGAAAAATATATATGCAAAACGACCGGAATCAATACCTTGACCCACCGGTGGCTATTTATAATATTAAAAGGCAATAGACCATAGTTCATGGCCCAAGGTGTATCGACTATTGGTAAAAAAACCTTTATAAACTACTCATTTTCAGGTATTTTTTGTAAGTTAACAGTAACCTAATTTTACTATAATGCATACAGGGGGATTTCGGATACGTTTATTTCTGTTAATCATGTTGTTTGCGTTGTGCAACGCAGCTCTTTTTGCACAGGAAAGCGATACCACTAAGCAGGTTCAGGTCGACAAATTTGCCGATACAAGCGGCGGTTATGGGTATATGTACCTTTCTACCACCTGTATCGAATGCAATCCTAAAGGGTCTGCGCATTATAAAAAATTTGCCATCATCAGCGGTATTTATAAAGCAAAAGACTTTTACAGTTCAGTGGCAACGCGTTCTGTAGGGCATTTCAAGAAAAAATTTGAAAAGCAGGGTTATTTCATCAATAAAGTAACACAAACCTGGAAGTCGCCTAAACTCTTTGCTTCACTCGATGAGATCCTTGAATATAAAAACGACCTGATTGCCAAATTGAAATCGGAAAACTATGTAGTGATTTCATTTGACGATCGCATTAATACAGAGGAGCTGGAACGTGAAGAGTAAAACATATACAAGGGTGGGGCTCATCATTGTGCCGCTGATCCTTGGAACATATATTTACCTGAAGGGAAGAAAATACCCTGTGTTATTTGAAACCTGGTTCTATCAGACCAAAGAAACAAGTTCTTTGCCCGGATCAGGATGGATACCCGATTATTTATGGTGCGTTTCACTCTGGAGCTGTTTTGTATGGCTATGGAAGGGCTGGAACCAGATTCCGCTTTTGTGGAAATGGTTATTGTGGTTGCTCATAAACGCTACTGAATTAATGCAGTGGATGGGCTGGATACAGGGCACGGGCGACTGGATAGATCTGCTGATGTACCAAATGGCATTTTTTACCGTATATATCCTACATAAATCTGAACTGATATGAGAAACAAAAAAACCAACTTGCTGGCATCCTTAGTAGTAATGGCTTATGCTGCTCTATATATTGCCAGCTCAGGACCCAAAGTGGCCGCGCCACCACCCGTGCCAACTATAAAAGCACCTGATTACGATTATGCGCCACCTGAAAAAGCACCTGCAAAATCGGCACAGGTAGTGTTCCTGCTGGTAGATCCGGCCTATCAGGAAAAATTTGCCTATTCCAACTATAAAATATTCAGTGATTTTTCAAAAGCCATGGCTGCTGATTATAATGAATCACTAACAGCAAAAGGATATTCTGTTCGTGGACCTTTCGAATACTACGATCAGGTAGTATACAACGATAAAAAGGAAAGTGACCTGCTTTTACAGGTGGAGATTGATTTTGATATCAATGGCTCCAATGTAAACTGGAATTCATATTCTGAATATGTATCAGGAAAAGGAAGATATGCCACATACAGAACGGCCTATAAATATACCGGATTCTTTATCCTCTCAGGTAAAGTAAACCTGGTGGCAGCAGAACCCCTGACCAAAGAAAAACTCTGGGCCAAGAGTATTCCGCTGAAACAAAAACAAGTGTATATAGCCCCGGTTTACAATACTTTGGAAAGAAGTTATAATGTAGGTTTCAGCCGCGATCCGGGTGTTATTAACCCTATGATTGAAGCATTACAGGATTATTACAAACAGGTGTTCAACACATCCTGGAACCATCTCGATCCCAATGAGCTTGCACCGCTTAAAAAAGAAGTGCTGGAAATACGGGAAAAGAAAAAATACTAACCCAATATGAATATAATCTCTTGCCCCGGATTTAAAGCCGGGGCAAGGTTTGGGTAATTTATAATGAAAAGGAGAATCCGAGGGTTTGAAAGAAGAGCTGGCTTCGGCTAAAGCGCAACTTACCACCTAAAGGAAAAAATACCCTGCCGCGGAATTCATTCCGGGTGAAAGAAAAGGGCGGTCTGAAAAGACCGCCCTTTTTTATGGGCAAAAAAATGCCGGTAAATTGTGTAACATAGAGAAAGATACTGCGATTAGATAACTACAAGTACTCAGGCAAACAGATTTGGAACAGGTTTTCACAATAAAACACGATGAAGTGGTTGAAAGGTGTAAAAGGGGCGATACGTCTGCTTTCACACAACTGTACCATCAACATTCCAAAGAAGTGTACAATACCATTTTCCGGCTGGTGCCACATACCGGAGAAGCGGAGGACCTGTTACAGGAAGCATTTGTGTCGGCTTTTCAGGCCATACACAAATTTGAAAACACGGGGGGATTCAGGGCCTGGATCAAAAGAATTGCCATCAACCAGTCTATTTCCTGGATGCGCAAACAGAAACTGAGAATGGTGGAACTTGATGATACTAAAACAGGATTTGCAGAAGAGGAAAGTATTGATGAGGCGCAATTCAGTTATAAAGTGGAAGAAGTGAAAAGAGCCATTGAAGAATTGCCCGATTCGTACCGCACCATTGTACAACTCTACCTGTTTGAAAATATACCGCAGGAAGAAATAGCGACCATGCTGGGTATATCCTACAATAACGTGAGGATACAATACCACCGGTCAAAACAAAAAATATTGAAAAGCCTTACAAAAGGAGGTGACTCATGAAAACAGAACTTGAAAAATTTATAGAAGAAAACAGACAGTCCTTCGACGACCGTATTCCAGGAGCAGATGTTTTGTCGCGAATTCAGCAGAGAATGGGTCATACGGAAGCAGCTCCTGCAAAAAAGGGAATTGTTATTTCTTTTAAAACCATTCGCTGGGCGGCAGCGGCCTGTGTAATTGTTATAGCCGGTATTGGTATCTGGTGGATGAACCTTGATACCACAAACGCCGGTCAGCAAATACTGGCAGGTGTTAAACCACAGGCGAAGGAAACAAAAACAAGGGAACAGGAAACAGGGAAACAAATAGAAGAAACAAGAGGGCCAGAATCAAGCGAACAGGAGCCTGTATCAACAGCGGCTTTTGCAGCAACTAAACAAGACCAGCGTAAAGAAATACTTTTCGCCAGCCTTAACAATATGGAATCTGCCAGTACCCGTATTGCCGCTGCCATGAAAGCATACGACATGAAAAATGCCGACAGGGAAATTGTAGATGCACTCTTAACTACGATGAATGGCGATCCCAATACCAATGTCAGGCTTGCAGCACTGGAAGCACTGGCAAAATTTCACCGTGACCCTTATGTAAAAAAGCAACTCACTGCTTCCCTGAAAAAACAAAACGACCCGATGGTACAGGTTGAACTGATACAGGTTCTCACCAAAATGAAACAAACAAGTATTCTGAGTGAACTGGAGAAGCTCGTAAAAGATGCTAATACCAATGAAGCAGTAAAAGACCGGGCCTATTCAAGCATATTAACATTAGGATCATAAAAATCAACATAAACAAAAATCCGGAACCAATCGGTTCATGCATGACGATACCCTTCCGGAACCCCCCATCTCAAAAACATAAAAATCTGAAACAGAACATGAAAAAGATCATATTCAGCACAATCGTAGCGTTGTTGGTAACAGCTACCTCATTCGCACAGGAATACAAACTGGCAAAGTCAACCGGTAAACTCATCATCAGCACACCCGGTGTAACTGTAGAAGGTTATGATGGCAACGAAATTATCTTTACCGGCCGCGAAAGAGCTGGTGAGGAAGATGAAAGAGCCAAAGGCCTTCGCCCCGTAAGCGCATCCGGTTTACAGGATAATACCGGTCTGGGTATTAATGTGGCAGACAAAGGCACAACAGTGGAAGTGAGCCAGGTAGGTAAAGGAGGAGACAAGATTAAAATTAAAGTACCCAAAGGCATTTCTATTTCTTATTCATTTAGTAAAGTGATGGGCCATGGTACCGCCACATTCAAAAATATTGAAAGCGAAATTGAAGTATCGGTTCAATACAATAAAGTTGACCTTGAAAATGTAACGGGTCCACTTACTGTAAAATCTGTATAAGGAGGAGTAGATGTGAAATTTGGTCAGAACATCAAAGGCCCTGTTTCATTGGTCTCTGTATATGGTTATGTAGATGTGTCTATGTCGCCCGCCACAAAAGCCAATCTCAAAATGAATACATCATGGGGAGAGATACTTGCTTCTTCAGATTTCAAAATTGATATTGAAAAATCAGGCTCGGGCGATATGGTTAGCTACAGCGATAACCATATCAAAGGAAAACTGAATGGCGGTGGAGTGGATATGACACTCACATCCAGCTATGGCAAGGTTTACCTGCGCAAATCAAACTAATCATCCATCACCTCAAACAATGGTCATGAAATCAATATTGACCCTGTTATGCTGCATTTCATTGTACGCATTACAGGCACAGCAAACTATTACTAAAACTTATCCGGTAAAAGCCGGTCAGGAACTGGAACTTTCTTTCGACTATCCGCGCGTTGTTAAGATTAGCACCTGGGATAAAGCAGAAGTTTCCATTACAGCAACAGTAAGTATTAACAACGGAGAAAATAACGATGCTTTTCAACTGATTGAAACCACCAATGGCAATACGCTTTCCATTAAGAACATCATCAAGGATCTGGACAAACTCCCGAAAAGATATACGGTGATTCACGAAGGCAAAAAAACAGTGTATACTTCAAAAGAAGATTTTAAAACAATGACTGTAGACCTCAAAGGAGCAAGATCATATTCTGAAGGGGTTGAAATGGAAATCACACTCGAGGTAAAAGTACCGCAAAGCCAGCTTTCTACTTTTGTAAAAGCAAAATATGGGATAGTGGAACTGGTAAACTACAATGCACCCATAAAAGTTGATGCAACATATGGCGGTATAGATGCTTCTGTGAATGAAAGTTCAACAGGTAAATTATCGGCTACCACACATTACGGACAGATCTATTCAAACCTTTCCCTGAATATTACAGACAAGGAAGAGAAAGATTTTTATACATCTATAACAACAGCATTGGGTAAGGGTCCGGCCTACTCACTCAAATCAACCTATGGTAATCTCTACCTGAGAAAATCATTGAAATAAATCCATTACCAACTGTTTCTACAGACAGTAATAGTTCTCATGTGTATCCTAAAGCCGCTTTTTTAAGCGGCTTTACTTGTTTTATATAGTTTAACCACAGAGTTGCACGGAGTATGGCACAGAGTTACACAGAGGTTTACCTTGTTGTACCGGTGTTTAGAGATTATAATACTACCTCTGTGTCACTCCGTGCAACTCTGTGGTTAAAAAAATCTCCCCTCATCTTAAACCTTCAACAAACCAACAAACAGCATTTTTTTAACGCCAACTTGACAAATATTTAGGTTGTTTTTTGCATTTACAGGCACGATGATTGGATATATATCAGTGTAAACAATCCTGATAAATAAAATAGAATCATATGAAAAAGATACAATGGTTGGCCGTCACCATTATGACCGCCATCGTACTGGTAAGTTGTGGAAGAACAGCTTATGTGCAGAAAGACGCTGATATCGATTTCAGCAGCATTAAAACCTATAGCTGGGTAACCACACAGGCTAATAAAGAAACAGCAGCAACACAAACCAGAAACGATGACCTCACAAACAGAAAAATTCGTCAGGCTATTGATAAAAACCTGATGGAAAAGGGCTGGAAAGAAGTGAAGAAAAATCCGGACGTGTACCTGGTATATGATGTAATGATTGAAGAGGGAAATAAAAAAGTAACAACACCCGTTTACTCACAATCATTTACACGCTGGTTCTTTAACCCGAACAGCCGTAGATGGGTACCTGTATTTTATCCTTCACAGTTTATGGGGTATGATGAAGACACAGAGAAAATAAAAGAAGGAACACTGACCTTAACGCTGATGGATGCAGATACCGATAAGACCATCTGGCAGGGCTGGACCACTTCTGAAATGTCGGGTAGAAAATTAACCGATAAACAAATTGATAGCAAAGTAAAAGCCATCGTAGCCAAACTCACGAGATAAAATCTCCGCGTAAACTCCCCGTTCTCATGTTCTCTGCGGTGAACTTATCCGAATGTTCACCGCAGAGAACATGAGAACACAGAGGTTTTCGCAGAGAGATCAATTATTTGAAACAAGGTCGATACGCGCCTGTAATAATTTTTGTTCAGCCGGAGAGTTGGTAATGTCTTTTGCCTGTTGCAGGTACGATAATGCTTTGATGCGATCGCTCAGTTTCATGTATAGATAACCCAGTACCGAAGCATACTGGTGATCTGTACGGATTAATTGCTCAATCCCCCTGATTGACAATACCTGGGCGATTGCTTTTTCTGTTTCACCCAATTGAGATAATACAATTGCCCTATTAAGTGTAACAGCCGGCGATGGACGGGCTTCTGCTAAAAGATTATATAAAATAAGAATGCGGCTCCAGTTGGTATCAGCAAAAGATTTCGCCATACTGTGTTCAGCAGCAATGGCCGCTTCTATATGGTATTGACTGATAACAGGTGTTTCTGATGCAAGGTTTAGGTAATGATAACCCACTTTAATTAAATCCCTGTCCCACAGGTTACGATCCTGCTGTTCCAGTAAAATCAAATCATTGGAATCAGATATGCGGCTGTCGAAACGGGCTGCATGTAAACAGAGTAAAGCGAGAAGTGCGTCGTTAATAGGCTCTTTTGTAGCCGGATGTTCTGTGATGATTTTAGCACATCTAATGGCTTCCATGCAGAGATCATGACGAATAATTTCCTCTTTTTTGTGTGAGAGATATCCTTCGTTGAATAATAAATAGAGAGTGGTTCTTACAATAGAAAGCCGTTCCTGCAACTGTTTACCTGCAGGAATTTCAAGTGTAATATTTCCATTCTTCAGTAATTCTTTTGCCCGTAAGAGTCTTTTTTGCATGGCAGCATCTGATACCAGCAGGGCCCTTGCAATTTCGCTGACGGAAAAAGAGAAGACAAGTTTTAATGTTAACGCCACCTGGTCTTCTTTCGAAAATGTGGGATGACAGCAGGCAAAGATCATTCGCAGCTCACTGTCGTTCATTTCCTGTTCGTGAAAAAAAGATTCTACTTCCTGTTCAGGATTAAATGCTGATTGAGACTGAATATAACGGGCATGATAACGCAAACGGCGAAGCAGGTCGATGGCTTTGTTCTTTGCTGTTTGCATAAGCCAGGCAGCCGGTTCATCGGGTATACCTTTCATTTTCCAGTGCTGTAATGCACTGATAAAACTATCCTGCACAATATCTTCTACGAGGTGAATTTGCTGAAGCCCAACGATGTGCGTTAATACAGCAACCATCTTTCCCGACTGGTGCCGGAAAAGATGGTCGATGAGTTGTTCGGTATTTTGTGTGTGGTTACTCATTCAAACACTACTACGTCACGAACTTCAACAGATCCGCCGAGTTCAAGATCGGGACATCCTTTGGCTATTTCAATGGCAGCTTCGAGGTTTTCGGCTCTTACAACAAAGAAACCCCCTACCATTTCTTTACTTTCCATATAGGGGCCGTCGGTAACTACATTGTCCCTGTGCAGGGTTTTTCCGGTTGGCATTAATGCTTCACCGGCTACATAAATACCCGATGCCTGTAACTGACCTACCCAGGCAAACCATTTTTCCATGTTTTGCTGCATGGCTTCAGGAGAAGCGGTAAAAGGGTCGAGACCTCCACGGAAGAGGAACATAAAATTGCTCATAACTGTTGTTTTAATAATTGAATGATTGGTTTACGGTAATATGACGGATAACCGAAACCAGATCAGACAAAAAGATAAAAATTTTTTTTCCTGAGAAAGGGCGGTAAAGGATGAATGGAAAATACTCAGAATGGTTTGTATGCGTACACTACTTCATAAGCCTGCTTTTTGAGCGAAGGAAGCAGCTGACCAATTTTCAGGTCTTTTTTCTGAGGCGTAGGTTCACAAACCCAGTAGGGCTCACCGTTATAAAGAATAGGTGTTCCCATGGGTTTATTAAACTGTACCGCAACGGTAATATGTGTTGGATACGATAAAACAATCATTGGCAGGTTATAAATTTCTTTCACAAGGGAAAAGAAAAATGCAGAACGGTCCTCACAATCACTGTATTCGTAAAACAGGGTTTGTTCAGGCGATAAACGTTTTTCTTTTCCGTAGGCCTTGGTATCTGTTTCGAATAGAAAAGCAGAGCGGGTAAAATGCATGAGGTAATCAACACCCTGTTGCTGGTTCATACCAGTAACAGCATCGCGTAACAATGGTACCAGTGAGTTGTAAGTGGTCTGGCTTAAAGGAATACCAAACTGGGCAGCATAATCAACCACCGGATAATTGGTAAAAATTTTCTGTACCTGCTGATCAAGCAGCACATTGAATTTATATTCTTTGTTTTTATAATCAAATTGCAACTGCTTAACGGTATAATTATTTTTTCTGATTAGAGGCAGTTGCGTCACTTTATAAGAGAACCGATTATTACCGGCATCGTTTAACGCAATAGTGGTAAAGGATTTGGAATCAACATCAACTTTATTATTATAGTCGTGGTAATTGAGGCAAACATATTGTTTGTCGTTTACCATGTAGTAAGGAATATCATAAATATTTTCTTCGCTTCTTACATACAACAATAAAGTATCGTTACGGTATCTTAAAGTAGCACTGTAACCCGATTCGTTCAGCAAAAACCATTTGTACAAAGTATAGCGATGGTAATTAGCAGCTTTGGGACTTAATTTTTCTGCAGCGGTTCTGATGAGTTGATAATAGAACCAGTCATCGAGTTTTTTGCTATCGCGGTATTGTAATAGTTCTTTGATGATGGGTTGAAAATCACCCGCTTTCAAACTGGTATAAAAATCTGTAATCCCTGTTTTTGAAATCGGCTCTTTAATATCAACCTGGATAGAAGCATCCGTTGGTAAAATCAGGGAGTCGCCATAAAAATCCAATACCAGCTCCTTCCCCGGTGCATTATTCTGTGCAAACCCGGTGGAAATGTATAAAACAGTGGAAATGAATAATATGGACAGGTTTTTAAGCAAATTCAAGTGCTTTAAAGCTCTATGAATTTACGAAAAGGTAACAATTAATTAATATTAAGTTTTTTGAATAAACCCTAACTCGTTGATTTACAATTAATATATGGCGTGTGTAATACTTTGTTTATGCCGGTAAATGACGGGCTTTCCGTTCTGATATGCGGGGGTCCACCTGGGACTTTCCTTTAATACCCTCAAAGTTTCCATATCTACCGACCATTCAATAGAGTGAACAATATAGGGGTCATGTACTTTTCCTTCCGTATCCACCGTAAAAGCGACAACAACCGTTCCTCTTCCGCCACTTCCAACCACGTCTTTAAAACGGCCCGGTGTACGAAGATTTTTTTCAAGGTATTTGATCCAACCCTGTACCCCGCCTTTAAATTCTGCAGGTTTCCTGTCGGTCTCTGCAGCAATAGCCGCAATAGAATCTTTATAGGCTTTCGAATTAAGATCTATCATTCTTCCATCGGCGTAAGTTGTGATATTGGTAGAAAAGTTTCTGGTCCATATTCTGCTCCCCTTTTCATAGAACACACTGATGGCTATTGACCCGTCGGGGTTTCTGTAATCCCAGTAACTATCTTTCTTGCCATTACTAACCATCCCGATACTATCGATATTACCCAGGCGGTTATACCATGCAAAACGCCCATGCGGAATTTCAAGGTTTTCATCTTTATAGGTCTCACATTTTACCATTGGACCCTTGTTCTGGTAAAAGCGACAGACATAAGTGGTATCGTTTTCTTTAACGCGGTGCATAAAATACGCAGCAACATTAATGTCATTAACGGGTGACCAGTCTTCGCGGAAAGCAAAGAAAGCTTCTTTTTTATTTTGTGTTATGCCTGATAACCCGCTAAGAATGAAAATGAAAAAAAGAAAAGATTTTCTGTTCAACATAAAATGAAAGAGGATTAAAATATTTGTTTTGCAAAGGAAATAATAAAAGAAGTTCCTTTATCGGGCTCACTGTTTACGGTAATGGTTCCGCCCATCGAGGTAATATGGTGACGCACCAGGTATAAACCGATTCCCTTACTATCGTTATGCTCATGAAAACGTTGGTGCATACCGAAAATACGGTCCTTTACTTTTTCCATATCAAATCCACGACCATTATCTGTAACACTTAACAGAAGCTGATCGTTCTCTGTCCAGCTATGTAATTCAATAACAGGGGCTCTTCCCGGAAATGAATATTTAATAGCATTGCTGATCAGGTTCAGGAAAACACTTTCAAGATAGGAACGGTTAAAATAAACAGCGGGCAGGGCATCAAAATCGGTTTTAATACTCGCTTTAGAATCGGTAATCAGTGTATGAATAGAGCGGGTAACGGCCTCGAAAACATCACTGAAATAAACATCTTCTTTTTCAATCTTCATTTGCTGGTTATGACTCAGCAGGTCAACATAATCGTTCAGTGTTTCTTTCAGACTTTCAGTTCCGGATTTAAGGATGGCTAAAAATCGGTGTACTTCCTCATCTTCAATAGTGTGTTTGTTGAGCAGGCTAAATACACTCAGCAGGTTATTAAACGGCGAACGAAGGTCGTGCGAAGTGGTATAAGACAATTGTTTGAGATCGGCATTCAGGTTACCCAGTTCTGCAATGAGTTTATTACGGTCGGCTTCTTCGGATTTTTTATGGGTAATATTTTTGGCAATGGCATATATAAGCTCTTCCTGAGGAACCGGCATAGAAGTCCAGGAGAGCCAGACAATATCACCTGTTTTGGTAATATAACGGTTTTCAAAATGAAGCAGTGGTTCTCCGTTGAGCAGTTCATCCCTGTAGCGTGCAGTAATGGCACGATCATCCGGATGAATAAAACTGGAAATAAGAGCTGCCATTAACTCTTCTTCTGTATAACCCAATACCCTGGAAACAGAATGGTTTATTTTTCTGAAATAACCATCATATCCGGCAATACAAAACAGGTCGGCGGAGAGTTCAAAAAAATGTTCGAGATTGAAAGATGAAGCCTGAGTACTGATGCCTGAATGAGATCGCATAAACCACGAATATTGTTAGAGAGATCAATCTATCATAAATATACGAAAGGATGCTTTTACTGTTAAATAAGTTTTCAGTTTAAAGAATTATTTACACAGTAACTTTATTGTTTGTTTAAGTGATTAATTATGCCATTCAAACTACATTCTTCCTATCAACCTGCGGGCGACCAGCCTTCAGCCATCGCACAACTAACCGATGGTATACTGGATGGCGAGCAATACCAGACTTTACTCGGTGTAACGGGTAGTGGTAAAACTTTTACCATGGCCAATGTGATTAATAATGTGCAGAGACCCACACTGGTACTTACACATAATAAGACATTAGTGGCTCAACTGTATGGCGAGTTCAAACAATTCTTTCCTGAAAATGCTGTAGGTTATTTTGTAAGCTATTACTATTACTATCAGCCCGAAGCGTATATGCCCGTGAGTGATACCTATATTGAAAAAGACCTCAGCATCAATGAAGAATTAGATAAGCTCAGATTACAGGCCACGTCACAATTACTGAGCGGCAGAAGAGATATTATTGTAGTAGCCAGTGTGAGTTGTATTTATGGTATGGGTAACCCTACTGAATATGAAAACGGTATTATCCGCATTCAGAAAGGTCAGGTAATATCGCGACAGGGTTTTCTGCACCAGCTGGTGAATGCCTTGTATAACCGGAGTCAGGAAGAATTTAAAAGAGGCACATTCAGGGTGAAGGGCGATACGGTTGATATCAATCTGCCTTATGTTGACTTTGGCTACCGCATCAGTTTTTTCGGCGATGAAATTGAAGAAATTGAAAGTATTGAAACTGCTACCAACAAACGGATAGGTTTAATGGATACGGCGGCCATCTTCCCCGCCAATCTTTATCTCGCACCTAAAGACATGATTCAGCAGGTGATGAATGAGATACAGGATGAAATGATGGCACTGGTAGAATATTTTAAAAATATCGGAAAATTTATTGAAGCACAGCGGTTGAAGGAAAGAGTAGAATATGACCTTGAGATGATTCGTGAACTGGGTTATTAATGGTATTGAAAACTATTCCCGCTTTTTCGACCGTCGCAAACCGGGTACCAGACCATTCTGTCTGCTTGATTATTTTCCGAAAGATTTTCTTTGTGTGATTGATGAAAGTCACCAGACCATTCCACAGGTAGCCGGTATGTATGGCGGCGACAGGAGCAGGAAAATGGTACTGGTTGATTATGGTTTTCGTTTGCCCAGCGCCATGGATAACCGGCCATTGAATTTTCATGAGTTTGAATCATTGGTTGGACAAACCGTTTTTGTTAGTGCTACTCCAGGTGATTATGAACTGGAAAAAACAGGAGGCGTGGTGGTGGAACAGGTGGTTCGTCCAACAGGATTACTCGATCCTCCTATTGAAATAAGACCGAGCGTAAACCAGATCGATGATTTGCTGGATGAAATTGACAAGCGTGTAAAGAAAGGAGACCGGGTATTAGTAACAACGCTTACCAAGAGAATGGCCGAGGAAATGGATAAATACATTGGGAGAATCAATATCAAATCGAAATACATTCATAGCGATGTTGACACACTGGAGCGTGTTGAAATTCTGCGCGACCTTCGTCTGGGTGTAATTGATGTTTTGGTAGGTGTAAACCTTTTGCGTGAAGGACTCGATTTACCTGAAGTATCGTTGGTTGCTATTCTTGATGCAGATAAAGAAGGGTTTTTAAGAAATGAAAGATCGCTTACACAAACGGCTGGCCGTGCGGCAAGAAATGTGGACGGCCTTGTTATCTTTTATGCAGATAAGATGACGGAAAGTATGCAGCTTACCATTGACGAAACGAGCAGAAGAAGAGAAAAACAGGTAACATATAATATCAAGCATAATATAACACCCAAAACGGTTATCAAAAGCAAGGAGCAGGTATTTGCACAAACATCTGTACTGGATATTAAGGGTTATGACCCTTCAAATCCATACGCGCTGCAAAAAGATGAGCAACTGGTATCTGTAGCTGCTGAAGAACAGGTAGAATACAAAACAATCCCTCAAATAGAAAAAGCCATAGCATCAACCAAGAAGCAAATGGAAAAAGCCGCCCGTGATCTTGACTTCATAGAAGCGGCGCGTTTAAGAGATGAGATGTTTGCGTTGCAGAAGAAGCGAGAAGCGTTAAATTAAATAGGAACACAGATTTTCATGATCATTATGATTATTCATGATGAGTGCTTTATCGGCGAAAATCATGATCATCATGAAAATCCGTGTTCTATTTTCAAATTCCCAAATTTTCAAATTATCTTGTCTCCAACAGCTTGCCCATGAGACTACTCTGGAAACTCTACCTGTGGATGACAGGATGGAAGGTTCAAACCAATTTCCCCTATCATATTCCAAAATGTGTTGTTATTGTGGCACCACATACCAGTGCCTGGGATTTTGTAATTGGACTGGCAGTGAGAAGTGTATTGCGGCTGCAGCATGTAAAATACCTCGGCAAAGCAGAATTATTTGAAGGACGCTTTGGTTTTTTCTTCCGCCGTCTGGGAGGATACCCGGTTGACCGGTCTAATAAACACAATATGGTTGATCAGGTAGTAGAACTTTTTAAGCGGCATGAGCAGTTTGTGCTGGCACTCTCACCGGAAGGCACAAGAAAGAAAGTAGATCGGTTAAAGACCGGCTTTTATCATATCGCCAAAAAAGCAGGCGTGCCGATTATTATGACTGCATTTGATTTTAAAAAGAAAGAAGTTTATTTCGACGAACCCTTTTACACCAGTGAAGATGAAGCGGCTGATTTTAAAAAGATCATTTCGTTTTATGCAGCAGTGGAGGGAAAAAAAGCTGGTCAGGGACTTACACATTTACAAACGGAAACATTTGTTCATTGATTTAAAGCACACGCTATGCACTACCCGAATATCATTGAAAAGTTTTGCCAGTATGAACAATCCAAACCCAATCAACTTTTTTTATCGGAGCCTGTAAAGGGTGTGTATAAAGAGTTTACCTGGCAGCAGGCAGGACAGCAGATACGCAGTATGGCTGCGGCCTTACATGCAATGGGATATGGCAAAGATGACAAGATTGCTATCCTCAGTAAAAACTGTGCGCACTGGATTATGGCCGATCTGGCTATAGCCATGGCGGGCTGTGTTTCTGTACCGCTTTATCCAAATATTAGTGCAGAAACATTGCAGGAAATTATTGTTCACAGTGAGAGTAAAGCCATTTTTATTGGTAAACTTGATCAGCCAGAACAAATCAGAAAAGGCGTTCCTGATTCACTTATACAGATCAGTTTCCCGTTTTACCCAAATGCAGGATGTATTAATTGGGATGAATTGGTTAATCAACATGCACCGCTTACTCAAATTCCAAAACCTGATCCACAGGCACTGGCCTGCATTGTGTACACATCAGGCACAACAGGTCAATCAAAAGGTGTGATGAACACCTATCATGCCATGGCGTTTGCTGTGGGAGAGTTTTTGAATAATTTTCCTGCAATTCGAAATGAAATTTTCTTTTCCTATTTACCACTTTGTCATGTAGCCGAACGAATGCTGGTGGAATGTGGAACTATTTTTACGGGAAGTACGGTTTACTTTGTAGAGTCGCTTGATACCTTTGCGGCTAATCTTGCTCATACCCAGCCAACCGTGTTTCTTGCAGTGCCACGTATCTGGGAAAAAATGCAGGAAGGCATTCTTAAAAAAATGCCGCAACAAAAATTGGATCGTTTGCTAAAAATTCCACTCATTTCTTCGTTGATCAAAAAAATGATCAGAAAGAAATTAGGCCTGGCAAGAGCAAGACATATTTTCACGGGAGCCTCACCTATTAATCCTGCACTTTTACACTGGTACGCACGATTGGGTATTATTATTCAGGAAGCATATGGTATGACAGAAAATGTGGCACTCTCTCATGTAAACAAAAAAGAAAATGCAAAATTTGGAACAGTGGGGCAACCTTATGCCGGTGTACAGGTGCGACTCGGGAAAGACAATGAGGTGCAGGTTAAAAGCGATGCCTCCATGCTTGGTTATTATAAAGAACCCGAATTATCGGCACAATGTTTTGAAGATGGTTTTCTGAAAACGGGTGACGAAGGATCAATAGATACAGAAGGGTTTCTTACCATTACCGGCCGAATCAAAGACCAGTTTAAAACGGGTAAGGGAAAATATATTACACCAGCCCCGATGGAAAATCAGTTATTGGCACATCAATATCTCGCACAGGTTTGTGTGGTAGGATCAGGTCAGCCGGCTGCAATGGTGCTTTGTACTTTAACAGAACAGGCAAAAGGAACAGATACTGAAAGCGTAAAAACAGAATTGACTGAATTGTTGCGTGCTATTAATAATAAGTTAGAACATCATGAGCAACTGGCAAAAATGATTGTTTGTAAAGATGAGTGGACCATTGTAAATGGCCTGCTCACTCCCACTCTCAAGATCAAAAGAAAAAACATTGATGCACAATACGGAGAACGCTACGCAGACTGGTATCGCGCCACCGAAACAATTGTCTTTGAGTAGTTTTCGCGGAGATTTGAATAGGAACAAACCTGTTTTCAAGTTCATACAATATTCTGGTACAGTTTTTCGTTGTATAGCAGGATAAAAATGTAGAACCATGAGAACCAATCGTTTCATTCTGGCAGTGGTATCGTCTGTATTGCTGTTTTCCTGTGTGAGCACCAAAAAATTCAAAGAGTCTGAAGCAAAATATACCCAGTTAAGCGGAGCTTACCTGGAAATGCAGGGTAAATACCGCGAATTACAGGACCAGATCAAAGATTTAGAAAACCAACTGGCCAGATCCAAAGGACAGAACAGTGAACTCAATACCCGCAAACAGGCATTGGAAGCACAGATAGAAGATCTTAATAAACAGATTGAATTCCTGAAACAGAATAATACAACCGTGCTCAGTCAGCTGAAAGATCTTTCAGTGGTGACCGGCGCACAGGCCGAAAGCATAAAAAAATCGCTGGAGAATATTGGTGCAAAAGATATTTATATCAGAGACCTGCAGGGTTCAATTGCACGTAAAGATTCACTGAATATGGCACTGGTGATGAACCTGAAAGGAGCTATTGGTAACCTGAATGATGAAGACATCAATATCAAAGTAGATAAGGGTGTTGTATATGTTGATATTTCCGATAAACTGCTTTTCAAAAGTGCCAGCTACGAGGTAACAGACAGGGCCAAAGAAGTATTGGGTAAAGTGGCCAAAGTACTGAATGCCCAACCAGAAATTGAATTTATTGTAGAAGGTCATACAGATTCATTACCTATTAAGACTTCGGTAATTCAGGATAACTGGGACCTGAGTGTAAGAAGGGCAACTACTGTAGTGCGTATTTTACAGGAAACCTATGGTATTGATCCCAAGCGTATGACCGCTGCAGGAAGAAGCCAATATATTCCTTTAAAAGACAATGCAACCATCGAAGGAAGAGCGGCCAATCGCAGAACAAGAATCGTTATTCAGCCGATGCTCGATCAGTTCTTTAAACTGTTGGAAACAAAACCACAATAAGGCTTACTTACTAACCGACCATATACCAAAGAAGCCCTCTGTAATGGAGGGCTTCCTGTTTATAGTAAGCGTTAAGTAAATACTATACGAGTTCAACCGCAATAGCTTCCTGAACCAGGTTTAACTGAGTTTCAGGTAATGCGCTTGCTGCAAGGTTCAGCATTTCGTCCAGTACAAAAGACGGAGCGCTGGCCTGTATACCTTTAAACCAGCCAATGATTTCATGTGTAGCGAGTCCTTTCAGCATCCAGTAACTGTAGCGTGCATTTTTTTCGGGCGGCAGACCTGCAACGATTTCCATGGTGAGCGCGTGCATTTGTTCATCGGTAAAATGCTGCCAGAAAATTTCTTTAATAATCACTTCTTCCATATTCATATGGCTCAGGTTAAATGCAGTAAACTCGGCTAAAGAAAACTGCAACTGTCGACCTGCAAAAATTTTATCTGAAGTTTTTACTGCCACTTCATACTGTTCAATACAACCTTGCAAATGTGCAGCAAGCATGTGATCCTTATCGTGCTGTTTTTCAAAATCGGCAATTACTTCAGGAGCAATTTCCTGAATAAGGCTGAATACTTTTGTGTCTTCCGTATGGGCATGACTTTCAAAAAGCCAGATCAGTTCTTTCAGGGAATTGATGGTTACTGATGCATTGGTATCATCAGCAAAATCTGTATGCTGTACCTGTAGTGAACAATGATACAGCATGGCGCGGAGACCCTGGTGTATCTGATGAAAGGGATTGTAACGTGTTTCGTTATTCATATGTAGTTTTTTATGGAATGAATAACAAAACTGAAAGAAAGAAATGACCGGTAAAACCACATAAGAATGTGGTTGAGGATCAGAGGTCGAAAGAGAAGGAGACCGGCGCTATGACTACAGGAATGAGCAGAAATTTTTTTTTGTTCGGAAACCTGTTGATTAATTCGGTATTTAGTAAAAGTTTTGATTAAATTTAAACGTAAGAGCTGTAACCCCTGCAGCCACATTTATAAGCAAGTAGATGAAATTATACCCAAGATTCCGAAACCTGTATAAACCAGGTTTCATTTTTTTCCTAAGTGTATGTATAACCGCTTTTTTACAGGCGCAGACACCTGTTGCTAAAAATGGTATAATTGATCTGAGGAAAATCGATCTCTCTATCCAAAAAATTGCATTAGATGGTGAATGGGGTATTTGCTGGCAACAA
>Ga0164290_1001767_pt1 | contig 23958 bp, 25 predicted proteins | sample Micstemetagenome_FD_108782 | JGI IMG/M metagenome (GOLD analysis project Ga0164290, IMG submission 108782) | Contaminated culture microbial community from soil near Moab, Utah, USA - Microcoleus steenstrupii SON62 (Illumina Assembly) | ecosystem: Environmental > Terrestrial > Soil > Soil crust...
CGCTTTTTCGTGCGCGGGGAATCTGGCGTGCGTTCCCGAGCGTTTCATTCACAATGAGACTCATGAGAGCCATTCGCCTTGCCATCATGCCGCTGGCGCTGCTCGGAGTCGCGGCCGCCCAGACCGATACGCCGCCTACGGTCTCCCTCAAGCTGGACAAGGCGACCGCTGCTCCTGGCGCGGTCGTGAAGGGAGTTCTCAAGGTGACCTTCTCGGAAGGCCTGCACGGCTACCAGAATCCGCCGGCGCAGGATTACCAGATTCCGGTGAAGGTGGATGCCGCTACCAAGGGATTCGTCCTCACCAAGGCGACCTATCCGACGGGTATCGACTTCGCGATGGCGGGAGAGACCACGCCGAGCAAGGTGTACGAAGGCACGATCGAAATCCCGGTGCTGGTCAAGGTCAGCCAGACTCCGGGGACCTACAGCTTGGCGCTGAAGCTGGACTACCAGCAGTGCAATGCCTCGGCGTGCTTCGCGCCGTCCGCGGTGACGGCGAAGGCACCGCTGCGCGTGATCGCTCCGGCCAAGCCTGTCACTAAGAAAACAACGAAGCCGGCGGCAAAGGGCAAGAAGGGTTGAGGCACGTCTCCATCGGCGACGCCCAAGTCGGCGACGGATCGCTGACGATCATCGGCGGTCCTTGCCTTGCCGAGTCGCAAGCCCTTTGCGAGGAAGTCGCGGGACGGATGAAGGAGCTGTGCGCCGAGTACGGCTTTCCGTACGTCTTCAAGGCCTCCTTCGACAAAGCAAACCGCACGTCAGCGGGTACGACGCGCGGAGCCGGTATGGAGGCGGGGCTCGGAATCTTGCGCCACGTCGGGCGAAGCCTAAGCCTGCCGACGACGACGGACATTCACCTGCCCGAGCAGGCGGCCGAAGCGGCCACCGTCGTCGACGTTCTGCAGATCCCGGCCTTCTTGAGCCGGCAGTCGGATCTGCTGGAGGCGGCGGCACGCACCGGAAAGACGGTGAACGTGAAGAAGGGCCAGTTTCTCGCCCCTCAGGACACCAAGAACATCGTCGAGAAGCTCGCCGCGTACGGAGCGAGCGGCACGATCCTGACCGAACGCGGCACGAGCTTCGGCTACAACACGCTCATCGTCGACATGCCCGGTCTTGAGATCATGAGGTCGTTCGGCGTGCCGGTCTGCTTCGACGCGACCCATTCGGCCCAGCGGCCGGGAGGCATGGGATCCTCTTCTGGCGGAGTGAGAGAATCGATTCCGGCCATGGCACGGGCCGCCGTTGCCGTGGGCATCGACGCACTCTTCCTCGAGGTGCATCCCGATCCAGAGCACGCGCTCTCGGATGCCGCCACCCAGTGGCCGCTCGACCGCGCGCGCGAGTTACTCGATCAGGTGAAGGCGATCCACGCGGCCCGGGCCTTATAGGGGCAGCCGGTATGCGGCTTCGATTCGCTCCGCCATCCGCTCCACCGTGTACTCTGCACGGTGGAGCTCTCTTCCCCGCCGTCCCATCGCCTCGGCGGCTTGCCGGTCGGCCATAAGCCGACCGATGGCGCCGGCAAGATCAGCCGAGTCACCCGGGTTGAACAGCGTGCCTGTGACGCCTTCTTGAACGACTTCGGGCAGGCCGCCGATCCGCGAAGCGATGATGGGTCTACCGAGAGCCATCGCCTCGAGTGCGGCGTAGGGGAACGGCTCCTCCCACGTGCTCGGAATAACTACGGCATCCATGGAGGCCATAGCGTCGGCCACGTCGGCTACCTGTCCATGGAACGTCACCCGCGGCTGGAGCTTTCGCTCGTCCGCGAGCTGCTTCAGCGCTATCTCGCTGGGGCCGCTTCCGAAGACGCACACTCGAACTCCTGATAGCTCAGGTAGAGCGCCAAGCAGCACCTCGACTCCTTTCTCCGGAACCAGTCGCCCAAAGCTCCCGAGCGCGAACTGGTGGTCGGCGATCATGAGGTCGTCGCGAACGTCGGCGCGTGCCGACTTGAGGGTCGGTGCGGGGGAACCCGCCTTTGCCACCACCATCTGCCCAGGTGGCACGCCGTTCTCGGCCAAACGTCTCTCGACGGCGTGGCTCACCGGAATGATTCGGTTCCAAAGGCGCGAGTACGCCCTCGCCTTGGGCTGGCTCCAATGGGTCGCGAGGTGACGCGTCATCACCGTGAGGGGCTGGCGCGTCATGCGTGCTGCGTAGGCCGGGAGAGTGAAATCGGGGCTGAAGTGGCCGTGGACGACGTCGTACCGGTTCGCCCGGAACAGCCTCAGGTAGGCGGCGAACCCCCGCAGGTCGAGCTTGCGACGCATCGTGAGCGCGTGGGTGCCCGGCACTCGCTCGGAGATCGGAGATCCCGGAGGGCAGGTGATCTCGACCTGGTGCCCCCGCTCCGTGAGCCCCGTGGCGAGGTACACGACGTACCGCTCGATGCCGCCCCACTCGTAGAGCGAACTCGCGACCTGAAGAACTCTCAGCGCAGGTTCTCGAGCAGCCACTGGCGATTGTTCTCGATCATGTCCGGGTGCCAGTCGTGGCCCCAGTCGTACGTCTTGAGTCGCTTCTCGCCTGGCAGTGCATCGTAGATGGCCCTCACCGTGTCTGGTCGGCACGCGGGGTCTTTGAGACCGACCGAAACTTGCGTCGGCACTCGGCACTGCGTCGCCTGGACAGCCGTGTCGAAGTACGAGACGGTGTTGAGCACACGCTCGCGGCCAACCGGTAGCTCCTCCATGAAGTCGACGAGCTCCTTGAGGGGGTAGCGGAAGACGCTCCCAGAAAGGGTTTGACCGATGGATCCGAGGAAAGGCATGTCGGCGCAGACGGCTCGAATGATCGGGCAGTGGGCACCCATCCAGATCGACAGTCCGCCGCCCTGGCTCATCCCCATCGCTCCAATGCGATCCTCGTCGACCTCAACCTGCGCCTGCAGGACTCGCGCGGCAACAATGCAGTCCTGCAGCATGCGCCGGAAAATCCAGGTTTCGGGCTCGGCGGCTCCGTCGGCAAAGTAGCCGCGCGACTGAACGTACTTCTCTTGGTGGAATGCGGCTTCGCCGTGCAGGTTGAAGCTGAGAGAGACGAATCCTTCGCGCGTCCCGTAGTCATCGGGCAGCTTGGATTCCCGGCCGTAAGGCGGTATCCAGAGGAATGAAGGGAGCCGCCGAGCACCTTCAGGATAGGCAATCCAGCCGTGCAGCCGACGGCCGTCCATCCCTCTGAAGTCGAGGGTCTGAACGATAAATCCAGGGCGTTCGTAGTCGTTCCCAAGGCTGCGGTGGTAGTCGAGCGGCACCGCATGCGCCTCGGCGATTGCCTCCTTCCAGAACGGCTGGAAGTCCTCGGGTAGGTCCGGCGTGATCAACTCCACGGCGGATGGCTTAGGAGACGCCCAGCGCTCGCTGTTGCGCTTCGATGTGAAGGCCGGTGGACATCAGCCACGCGGTGGCCCGCTGAATCTCTTCGACTTCGCCGATGAGCTCCAACTGAACCCAGCCGAAGTCCTCGTCGATGTTCGCCTTCTTGATGTTCGCCTTGACGTTGAACTCGCGGCTGAGGCGCCATAGCCACGCCTCACGAACGTGCTCGCGGCCGGCAGTGATGTTGAGGTCGACGCTGGTCATCTTCGCGCGGAAGTCTACCTAGATGCATGTGCGATTGCCGGCGGATGGGGCGACTCCGCGCGCCCGAGCATTGCTCCAGTCTCTGAGACGCGCCGGTGAGTCTGCGGCCGCCTAAACATCTCGGGATTCCGAGCGACCTTAGCCGAGGCAGATTGGCTCGGTTCGCACCTCCCGTGAAATCGGTTCAGCGAACGCATCGGTCCCGGACTCATAATGACGAGGTGAACGATCGCGTCCTCGTCTTCGACACCACTCTGCGCGACGGTGAGCAGAGTCCCGGCGTCCGGCTCTCCCTCGAGGAGAAGCTTGAGATTGCCAAACAGCTCGAGACGCTCGGCGTGGACATTCTCGAGGCTGGTTTCCCGATCAGCTCGCCCGGCGACTTTCAGAGCGTGAACACCCTAGCAAAGGAGCTGAGGGACGTCACCATCTGCGGATTGACGCGGGCACGGGAGAAGGACATCGAGGTGGCCGCCGAGGCACTTGAGCCTGCCGCACGCCGCCGGATCCATACCGGCCTCGGCGTAAGTGACAACCACCTTCAGCACAAGCTGCGCATGTCCCGAGAGCAGGCGCTGGAAGTCGGCGTGAAAGCGGTGAAGTTCGCCCGTCAGTTCACCGACGACATCGAGTACTTCATGGAAGACTCCGGCCGCGCGGATCCCGACTACATGTACAAGGTCGTCGAGGAGATCATCAAGGCTGGCGCCACCACCATTAACGTCCCCGATACCACCGGCTACACCTATCCCAACGAGTACTTCCACCTCATCAAGGGGATCATCGAGAACGTACCGAATTCGGACAAGGCGGTCTTCTCGTGCCACTGCCACAACGACCTCGGCATGGCGACGGCGAACACCCTCGCGGGTGTCATGGCGGGCGCTCGACAGGTCGAGGTGACGATGAACGGAATTGGAGAGCGAGCCGGCAATACGGCGCTTGAGGAAGTCGTGATGGCGCTGTACATCCGGCGCGACAAGTTCGAGGCGCAAACCCGCATCGATACGACGCAGTTGCTGCCCACCTCTCGCCTCGTGTCGCGGCTTACCGGCATGGTCGTCCAGCGGAACAAGGCGGTCGTCGGCGCGAACGCTTACGCGCATTCTAGTGGAATCCACCAGGACGGCGTGCTCAAGGAGCGATCGACGTACGAGATCATCGATCCGCTGTTGGTCGGCGCCGAGAAGAGCGAGATCATTCTCACCGCGCGCTCTGGACGCCACGGACTGAAGCACCGGTTGGCCGAGATCGGCTTCAACTACACCGATGAGCGATTCGAGCAGATCTACGAGTCGTTCCTCAAGGTCGCCGACACGAAGAAGGAAGTCACCGAGGACGACCTCCGCGAACTCGTCGGCTAACTGCGTCTTCGATCGCGCCGCCTCAGCGCCCCTCTCTTCATCCGAGGGGGGCGTTCTTGTACCGTCTAGATCCATCAGTCGGGCGGTAGCCTGTTCAGACCATGTCGTGTCCCATTCTCGTCGTCGACGCGTTCACCGATCGTCCCTTTTCCGGCAACCCTGCGGGCGTGTGCCTTCTGGATCAGGAAGTCGATGCGAGCTGGATGCAATCAGTCGCGATGGAGATGAACCACGCCGAGACGGCGTTCCTCGTGCCGAGGGGCGACGGATTCGGACTGCGGTGGTTCACGCCGACCGTTGAGGTCGATCTGTGCGGGCACGCCACGCTTGCTTCGGCTCACGCGCTGTTCGAGCGCGGGTTCTCCCGCGACACGATTCGGTTTCACACCCGGAGCGGAATCTTAACGGCGCGGCGGGATGGTGGATTGATCGAGCTCGACTTCCCCGCCGAGCCGCCGTCGGAGGCCGAGTTGCCGACGATTCGTTCCCTCGGCGCGCCCCCGGTTTGGACGGGCAAGAACCGGATGGACTGGTTCGTCCAGCTGCCGACGGCGAGAGACGTGCGCGCCATCCATCCTGACTTTTCGGAGATGGCGGGTCTCGGAATGCGAGGGCTTATCGTCACCGCTCTCGATGAGACCAAGGAGTACGACTTCGTTTCTCGGTGCTTCTTCCCTCAGTCTGGTGTCGATGAGGATCCGGTGACCGGGTCGGCGCACTGCGCCTTCGCGCCGTTTTGGAGCAAGCGCCTAGGCAAGCTGGAAACGGTCGGCTACCAGGCCTCGCCGCGGGGCGGCGTCGTTCGCATGAGGTTGGAGGGGGATCGGGTCAAGCTTCGCGGATCTGCCGTCACCGTGCTCTCGGGCGAGCTGCGGACTTGATCGAGTTTTTGTCCGTCGACCCGAGCGACGCCGCGGCTCTCACGGAGATCGCTGAGCTGTTCGCGGAGTATCAGCGTGAGCTCGGAGTCGACCTCGGGTTCCAAGGCTGGCAGACGGAACTCGCCAGCCTCCCGGGCAAGTACGCGCCTCCGGCTGGAAGGCTGTACCGGGTGACTGAAGAGGGACAATTGCTCGGATGTGCCGCCCTCCGGCCGCTGGAGCCGGGCATCGCCGAGGTGAAGCGGATGTACCTCCGTCCGGCCGCTCGGGGGCGCGGATTAGCGATGCCACTCCTAACCAAGCTCGTGGAGGACGCGCGCGCGATTGGGTATGAGCGGCTAAGGCTCGACACGCTGAAGCGGCTGCAACCGGCGTACCACCTCTATCGGCGGTTCGGATTCGAAGAGATCCCGCCGTACAACTTCAATCCTGAGCCGGACATCGTCTATTTCGAGCTAAAGCTGTAGAGTCACGGCTTCACGTACGCCAGTCGCTATGGGCGTAAGTGAAGCCGTGACTCGATGACCGTCTACTTGAAGAAGTCGAACTTCTGCAGGCGGTCGCGGACGCCCGCTAGGAACTTGCCGGCCACCATGCCATCGATGATGCGGTGGTCGTAGGTGAGCACCAGGTGCATGATCGAGCGGATGGCGATCATGCCGTCGATGATCACCGGCTGCTGCTTGATGGCGTAGGCGCCGAGGATGCCGGCCTGGGGGGCGTTGATCATCGGGGTGCCGAACAGCGCACCGTACGTGCCGGGATTCGTTAGGGTGAAGGTCCCGCCCTGAACGTCGGCCACGCCGAGCTTATTGGCGCGAGCCTTCTTGGCGATCTCGTCCAAGTCCTTCGCGATCTCGACCAGGTTCTTCTTGTGGCAGTCTCGAATGACCGGGACGATCAACCCCTCGTCGCCGTTCTTGCCGAGCGCGACGGCAATGCCGATGTGCACGCCCTTGTTCATCAGCACCTGGTTGTCCGGCGTGAGCTGGGCGTTCACCACCGGCGCCTCTTGGAGCGACTCGGCGAGCGCCTTGATGAAGAACGGCGTGTAGGTCAGCTTGACGCCGTACGTCTGCTGGAACGACTCCTTGTTGATCTCGCGGAACTTGACCATGTTGGTCACGTCCACTTCGATGACGGTGGAGACGGTCGGAACCTGCGAGGACCGCACCATCGCGTCCGCGATCATCTTGCGCATGCCGACGAGCGGCACGAGCTCCTGATCCGGTCCCGCGACCGACGGTTGAGCCGCCGGCCTTGGCTCGGGTGCGCGGGGCGCGGACACGGTTGGAGCTGGCGCAGCGGCCGGCGTCGAAGTCTGGACGGCCTGAGGCGTCGTGCGACCAGCGGCGAGGTATCCCTCGACGTCCTTCTTGGTGACGCGTCCACCCTCACCCGTTCCGGTAATGCCGGCGATTTCGGCATCCGAGAGGTTGAGCTCCTTGACCATCGCGCGAACGACCGGGGTGAGCCACTTGCGCTCGCCTTCGACGCTCGACGACTCGGCTGCAGGTGCCGGGGCGGCGGCCGACGCGGCGGCGGCTTCCTTCGCTGGGATGTCCGGATCGAGCTGAACGTCCTTGATCTCAGGGGTCGCGGCGGTTGTTGCGGCCCCGGCACCGGCCTGATCCTCGATCACGCCCATCGCGGCGAACACGGTGACCGGACTTCCCTCGGGAATGAGGATCTTGGTGAGAATGCCCGACGCGGGCGACGGCAGCTCGGTGTTCACCTTGTCCGTCATGATCTCGACGACGGGCTCGTCCTCTTTGACGAAGTCTCCTTCCTTCTTCAGCCACCGGCTGACGGTTCCTTCGTGGACGGATTCCCCGAGCTCGGGCATCAAGATCTCGACTGGCATGTCCGGCAGTTTACCAAGCCAATCCGGAATCTAGCGGCTGGGCCCGACGTGCCTTCCGAAGGAAGACGGCACGTCGGGCGGAGGCGATGGTCTACGCGCGAAGGAAGCTCTTCAGATCTTCCTCATTGACGACCGGCTCGCCGGGCGCGACGTTGTCCAGCTTCCCTTCTCTCATCCACTTCTCCAGCTGATCGACCAGGGAGAAAAGGTGATCGAACGACTCGACGTAGAACAGCAGAGGCTGGTAGTGGTCGATCTCGAAGCCCTGGTTGATGACCCACTCGAGCTGGATTGGGAAGCGCTGAACCTCCGGTGACTCGATGCAGTGCTGGATCTCGCCGTACGAGGAAAGCAGGCCGCTGCCGTAAACCTTCAGGCCGTCTTTCGAGTTCATCAGGCCGAACTCGATGGTGAACCAGAAGAAGCGCGCCATCGCGCGAATGATGCTGCTGAGCTTGTGCGCTCGCTCATCCTCATCGGCGATGCCGGCGGCCAGCTCTTGTGCCGTGTGCGCGCAGTCGCCAAACCGGACGAGCGCCTCCGCGAACGCCTTGTCGGTGTGCATCGGCACGTGCCCGGCGATGTCGTGGAAGATGTCCGGCTCGGGCAGGTAGTCGAGCTTGTCCGAGCGGCGGATGGTGATGGTCGTCGGAAACTCGCGGTTCCGGAGACAATCGAAGAAGAGGAACGCGGGAACGTAACCGCTCACCGGCTTCGCCTGAAAACCCGTGAGCGGGCAGAGAAACTCGTTGACGTCCTGGAGCTTCGGGACGCGGTCCGGGTTGAGGCAGAGCGAGTCGATTCCGCGGAGGAACCACTCGTTGCCGTACTTCCGCCAGCGCTCCTGCATCCGCGCGAAGAGCCGGCGCCAAGCCTCGTGGTTCTCTTCCGAGTAGAGCTCGTAAGGCTGGTGGATGTAGAGCTGTCCACTGGCTTGCGCCCGTTCGATAAACGGGGCCTGGGTGGTCGTGAGTCCTTCGTTCAGATGCTTCGTTTCAGTTGGGGGTTGAGCCACGCTGCTCCTCCTGGTTGTTGAAAACCATTATGGAGCTTTGGACGATCGCCCGTCAGAACGAGAGCGGTCGTCCTAGGCGCTTCTCAATCAAGGCCCAGGCTCCGAATGCCAGCAGCGTGAGGATGGGCAGAGCGGCCGAAACGTAGTGGCTGTAGAGCACCTTGTTGCTCGGGATGCTCTGCATATACAAGTAGCCCGTCTCCGGGTTGAACATGGACCAGAGGTACTGCAGCCCGACGTAGAGGCCGAGCGCGGCGGCCAGGTAGGCGGATACCTTCAGGCCGGTCGCCTTCTGGTTCGAGCGGTCTCGCAGCCACCCGAGGAAGCGGAGGAGAACGGCGAAGAAGAAACAAAGCGCCGGAAGCGTCAAAACTTCTAGTGAGCTGTGGGAAGAACCACCCATGTTTTTACTGGCGTATCCAATTCGCAAGAAGAGGAGGCCGGAGCCTAGACCCCGTCCTCCTCTGGATTGTTCCTGCTCGCCCTAGAGGTCGTACCGCTTGGGTCCGCCGGTGTCCGTGGAACCGGCAGCGATGCGCTTGACGAACGTCACGAGCTCCATCGGGTTGAACGGCTTGGTGAGGTACATGTCCGCGCCGTAGTGATAACCCTCGAAAACGTCCTTGTCCTGCGCCTTTGCCGTGAGCATGATCACGGGCAGGTTCTCCGTCTCCGGGTCGCGCCGGATGGACTTCAGGACTTCGAAGCCGTCCATGTACGGCATCATGACGTCGAGGACGCAGAGGTCAGGCTTCTCGGCCCGGACCTTCTCCAGGCCTTCCTTCCCGTCAAAAGCGGTTACTACCTGGTAGCCCTGCCGCTCCAGGTTCACCTGGATCAGGCGCACAATGTGTCGCTCGTCGTCACAGACCAAGATCTTCAGCGGCATAGGTTCTCCTAAGCAAACTCCTTCGGTTGTTGATGGCACTCTACCCTACCCGACGTCAAACGGCGTGTCAAACGGGGGCATCTTCAAGGCCGGTCCATTATAGGCACACGGGTATCCTCGAACGGTGAAACTCTGCCGCTTTGAGTTGAAGTCGTCCCCCGGTGAGGCGAGGGCCGGCATGGTTTACAGCGGCAAGATCTACGAAACGGACGGGGCGAACCCCGTTGCCGTTCACGAGGCCGAAGCCGTGCGCCCGCTCAGCCCAATTCCGCACGCCCCCTCGTTCCGGATTTTTCGCTCCGATCTTCAGCCGGAAGATCTCGTCGGCGTCGACGCGGAAGAGCCGAACTTCTTTTACGGCAATCCGATGTCGCTAGTCGGGGCAAGCCAACTGATTAATCACCCTGAGATGTCGTTCGAGGTCTCGGTGCTTCCGCTGGTCGCCGCCGTTCTCGTAGGTGACGTCTACCGAATCGACGTGGAGGAGGCAGACGACGCGATCCTCGGCATCACGTTGGTGAACCTTCTGATCGCCCGAGACATCGAACGCCGGGAGCGTCGAGCGGGCGTGATCGGGCGTTCCCACGACCTCGGCGGCGCGATCGGCCCTGTCCTGACGACGCCGGATGAACTCGTGGAAGAAGTGCAGAGCGCTGAATTCGGCCGGCAGTACTCGATGGCCTCCGTTCTTCGCGTGAACGGCGTGGAGCGTGGTCGAGGAAGCCTCCTCGAGCTCCCGATCACGTTCGCCCAGGCGATCGCGGCCGCGAGCCAGACCTGCACCCTTAAGGCAGGAGACATCCTTGCCCTCGGACCGGTCGTCACCCCTGAAGATCCCATCGTTCTCGATCCTGGCGACGAAGTTCAACTCGCCGTCGACAAGCTCGGAGCCCTGTCCCTCAAACTCACCAACCCACAATGAGCACCATCAAGAAGTTCACCCTCGAGAACGGCGTTCGAGTTCTCGTCGAGCCGGTCGGCCACGTCCGCTCGGCCGCCATTGGCCTCTGGTGCAAGACCGGCAGCCGGCATGAGTTCGACAACGAGGGCGGCATCACGCACCTCATCGAGCACATGCTGTTCAAGGGGACCGAGAAGCGGACGGCGCGAGAGATCGCGGAGTCAATCGAGGGACGCGGCGGCTCTCTCAACGCCTTCACGGACAAAGAGTCGACCTGCTACTACTGCCGAGTCTTGTCTGACGACGTGACCAACGGCGTCGATGTCCTCACGGACATGATGCTCCACTCGCTCATCGAGCCCGAAGAGCTCAAGCGTGAGCAGGGCGTCGTCCTCGAGGAGATCAAGCGAGGGGAGGACGAACCGGGAGATCACGTCCACGAACTGCACTTGGAGAGCCGCTGGGGCAACCACCCGCTCGGTCGGCCAATCATCGGCACTCGCGAGTCGGTCAGCTCCTTCTCCCGAGACGACATCGCCACCTACATGGACCGCCGGTATCGGGCGGAAAACGTGCTGCTCTCCGTCGCGGGCAACGTGGATCCCGAGGTCGTGGTAGCCGCCGCCCGCGAGGCGCTTGGCAAGCTCCCGCACACGAGCCAAGACTCGCAGCCGGAGCGGCCCGGCGGAACCGCCAAGCAGAACCTGGTGACGAAGGACGTTGAGCAGGTTCACTTCTGCATCGGAACCGAAGGCACTTCGCTTTACGACCCAGAGCTCTACACGATGCTAGTCCTCGACGCCGCCCTCGGCGGAAGCATGTCGAGCCGCCTTTTCCAGGAGATCCGCGAAAAGCGAGGCCTCGTCTACTCGGTCGGCAGCTACACCCTGAACTACGGATCGGGCGGCGCGTACACGGTTTACGGCGGCACGAGCCCCGAGCACTGGCCCCTCGTTCAGGAGCTGGTGCGCACGGAGTTCGACGCGGTCATGAAGGACGGACTGAAGGAGGATGAGCTCGAGCGAACGAAGCGGCACATCTCCGGCAACATCGTCCTGGCTCTCGAAGGGATGAGCTCCCGAATGATGCGAATGAGTCGGAACGAACTCCACCATGGCCGCGAGATCCCGCTGGAGGAGACGCTTGAGAAGCTCAACGCCGTCACCAACGAGCAGATCGTCGAGCTGTCGCGCCGCACCCTCGGCACCGATCTCGTCAGCACGACCGCCATCGGGCCCTTCGACGCGTGACGAATCTGACCCAACCAACAGACGAGGCGCTCGAACTGATCGCCACCCTCGGCCGCGCCACCTCGAAGGACGAGCTCCTCAACGAGCTCGCCGCGGCGTGGGTGCGGCTTTCCGGTGAGGAGACGTCCTGCGACATCCTTTACCGCGAGCCTGGCGACGGCCTCGTGCTCAAGGCGAGCACTCTCTTCCCCGAGTTGAACAACCGAATGAAGCTCGGTAAGGGTGTCGGGCTGTGCGGTCAAGCGCTCGTCTCCAATACTCCGATCTTCGTTCCGCGGGATGCGACGCGCGACAAGCGGTACGCGAAGTATCCCGGCGTCGAGGACGCGGGTTGCGAAGGGGTGGCGGTGCTTCCCCTCAACGCGAATGGCACTCCGTTCGGAGTGATCCAGATTCGGAAGACCTGCCCTTGGAAAGTCAGCCCGACGGAGAAGAAGAACCTCAGCCGCCTCGCCGACATCACCGCGAGCTGTCTGAAGGGATTCAACAACGCGTATCAAGTCGGCGCGCAAATGAATCGCCTCGGAGCGCTGAGCGAGGTCTCCAAGACCATCGCCACGAGCCCGTACGTCGAGGAGATTCTCCAGCTACTGGTGAACCTCACGGCGCAGCAGTTCAACTACAAAGTCTGCACCGTGCGCCTCTTGGACGAGAACCGAGGGGAGCTGGTGCTCCGCGCGACACAGGCTCCGGCCAAGGCTTACCAGCGCAAACGGGCCATCAAGCTCGGGGAATCCATCGCGGGCCGAGCGATCGACGAGAACCGACCGGTCATCGTGCCGGACGTGCAGGTCGAAGCGGATTACATCGGCCACGATCTCGCCGTCGAGCAGGGACTTCGGTCGATGATCTGCGTTCCGCTCACGCTGCAAGAGAAGCCCGTCGGCGTCCTCACCTGCTACACGAGTGAGGTTCGCGAATTCGCGACGGACGAGATCAAGGCGCTCGAAACGCTCGCCAAGCAGGCGGCGGTCTCCATCGAGCACGCCAAGCTCCAGGTCCGAAACACGCTGATGCAGGAGATGCATCACCGGGTGAAGAACAACCTTCAGCAGGTCGCTTCCCTGCTCCGGCTGCAGATGCGGCACAGCACCTACAAGACTCTGGAAGAGGCGCTGAACGACTGTCTCGCGCGCATTCTGGCGATCGCGACGGTGCACGATCTTCTCAGCCGAGAGGATCTCGACCACGTGGGCGTCCGATCGATCGCGGAGACTCTGGTGCACCATCACCAGTCGTCACTCATCCTGCCGAACCGGACCATCACCTTCCAGGTGCGCGGCAGCGACGTGAAGTTGCCGATGTCTCAGGCGACGCAGATGGCGCTGGTTCTCAACGAACTGGTGCAGAACGCCATCGAACACGGATTCGCGACCGCTCCGAAGGGCGAGATCCACGTGAACGTGGAGGACAACGAAGACGAGATCTCGGTCTGGGTGTCGAACAACGGAGATCCGTTGCCGGAAGGATTCGATCCGACCGTGGTCAGCCACCTTGGCCTCAAGATCGTCGACAATCTGGCCCGAGCCCTTGGGGGCCGCTTCAAGATGAGCGACATCCTCGGATGGACCGTGGCCGAGGTCAAGTTCCCTCGGGCAACGGGCGAGTAGGTCGTCTAGGTCTTCTCAGACCTAGACGAACCGCCTTCTTCAGAAGTCAACGGGGCGCAGGTAGTACTCACCGATCGCGGTGGGGCTGATCATGGCGACGGTTGGCAGGCGCCGTTTCCAGTGAGTGCCATCGACGCGCTTGTAAACGAGGGCGACGTCGTCGGCATCGAACCCCATCCGGATTAATTTGTCGGCGGTGTAGCCCTGCGTCATGAAGTGCAGGATCCGATCTGCCTTCGCGTAGGTGATTCCGAAGTCGCTCTCATCGGTCTGACCCTTGATGAGGTCGGCCGACGCGGGCTTGTCCACGATCTCCGAAGGGACGCCGAGCTCTCGTGCGAGCTCCCAAACCTGGCTCTTGTACAGGTCACCGATGGGGTTGACCGGAGGAGCGTCGTCGGCGTGCCACGTGTAGTAGCCGAACAGGCGCTCGCTCTTGTTGCCCGTGCCGATGGGGAGACCGCCTACCTTCGCGCTTTGGTCGAAGATCACGATCATGCGGGTGCGGGCGCACACGTTACCGAGTCGTTGAGGCGAGATCTCCGGCTCATGGTCTCCGATGTACCCGTCTACCATCGGCGTGATCTCGATTGTCCTCGCGTGGATTCCAAGATCCTTGACGACGAGGTTCGCGTGGTCCACGCTCTCCTGCGAGGAGATCTTGTAAGGCATCCGGAAGGCGTACACATTCTCCGGACCGAACGCGCGGGCGCACAGATAGGCGACCACCGCGGAGTCGACGCCGCCGGAGAGCCCAAGGACGGCCTTGTGGAGGTTGCGACGTCGGATGCACTCGTCGCGGAGGAAGCGGACCAGCCAGTCGGCCACCAGAGGCGCGTTGATGCGCAGTGGCTCGTCGGACATCGGGTCGAAATCAGTCGCACGGCGAACCGGGAGCGGCATGTATTGAGCTTACTCGCCGAAGGTCCTGCGCATTCGCATCCTCTCGTGGCTCGCACACGTTACAGTACTTGTAGGAGCTAACTCAACGATGTCGTCATCCACCAAGCGAATTCTGTTCTTCATCCTGGCGGCCATTGCGGCCGTGTGGGCGGTCAACATCGTGTTAGGCCTCGTGATCGGGATCGTGAAGTTCATTCTGCCGATCGCCATCATTGGCGCACTCGCCTACGGCGGGTACATGCTGTTCGGCCGCAAGGCCCTTGGCAGCGGCAACCGACGAACGCTGCCTTAGCGCAAGCTCCGCTGCCCCGGCGGATCCGCCGGGGCAGCACCACCCTACTTGGGGAAGCCCGGAGCGGTTCGGATCATGTGAACCTGCCCGTGGTGATATCCCGGATGGAATCCCAGCCTGACGAGAGCGCCGGTACCGTCGATCACCGGTCCTAGGGCGCTCTTGATCTGCTTGCTTCGAAGCTCGTCGGTCGGATTGGTGACCAAGGGCTCGGCGTGGCTTCGCGCGATCTCCAATTGCTGAGCGACGAACTCCGGTGTGATCTCCTCCACCGAGAACGGGAAAGGAGCGTCGTTGACGCAGCCTTCGGTTGCGGCTGCCTTCAGTCTCGCAAGTTCTCCTTCCGGCGTCTGCCCATTCAGCTGCGTGGCGAAGGAGACTTCAACGCCAGCGACGTGGAGCGCCATCTCACCGATCGTGAGAGTGTCCGGGTGAAGGCGCCAGTTCAGCTGGGAATGGTTCAAGCCCTGCAGCGAGTCGACGAAGCGCTGGCGCGTAAGGGACCAAGTCGCGGCGAAATCGGACATGGGGTGAAGTTACCTTCCCGATGTTTCAACCTCACATCTGAAATTCGATCACGGCGGTTTCGCGAAGGAGCTCCTGGACCACCGCCTCATCCAGATCCGCGAGTCGCTTGAACCGGACGCAACTCTTCCCAATACTCGCTTTGGGCAGCCGCTCCCGGTACCGCTCCGCCACATACCCCCGGTCGTCCGCGGCGCAGCAGTACATCGAGATGTAGTTCTTCTGGCTTGCCAGGGCGACCTTGCACCAGTCCCCTTCCCTTCCGCTCGCGTACTTGTAGTGGAAGCGGCCGTAGCCAATCATGCCGGAGATCATGAACGGCTCCAGGTCGGGAACGGTGGCCCGAATCAGTTGGTGGATATGAAGGAGCTCACCCTTGCGTGGCTCCTCCAATTCCTCCAGGTACTGCTCGGGGCTCGTGGCCAGCGTGTTGCCCTTCATGCCGCCCACTTTAGCGCTTCGGGGCGCGAAGGGGCAATGTCAGCCTCGCGGATCGAGTGGGAAGCCGGTTATCGCCACGCGTCGCGTCGGCGTCGCGGAGAATCGTAGCGCTCGGATGTAGCGCGGGTTGACGTTGCTGACGACCGTCGTTGCTCCCCGAACGGTCTGCTCACTGTTCATGAGGAGGCGAACCTCCTGGTACTTCGCATTGGGATCCACCGGCATTCCTGGGTACCACCGGCCGAAATTCACGGCCGAGTTGCGGGCTGCATCCGGCTTCGGCATCGCGCGCAGGAACTCAACGGCAGACACGGGGTCGCCCTTCTTGTCCACGTAGATGATCGGCTTGTTGTCCGCGCCCACTGGCACTAGGTTGAAGTTCCCGTATCGATTGGCCTCTCCTTGCCCCAGGTAGATTCGCCACTGCTTCCCCCATCGGGGCGGAACGTTGGGCTGAGCCGGAGCGGGACCGACCTTGATCTCTTCGCTCGGGCCCACCTCGAACTCCGAGCCTTCGAATTGAACACGCTCACCGACGCGAAGCGGTAAGTCGATCGTTCGGCCAGGCTCGAGTCCATGGATCATTGCCGTCACGGTCGCCTCGGTATCGGCGCTGTCGGCGCTCAGCCGCAGCAACTCGACCACCGGACCGTTCGATGAGTAGTCGAATGAGAAGTTGTTCGAGTACTGGCCATTCACTTGGTAGCTGGCACTCGGCTGGCTGGCGGACCGCCGCACGACCAGGTAGCGGTTCTTCTTCCCAAATCGGAAGCTCATGTCGTTGTTTCCCCGGCCTAGCAAGCCGGCTCGGATCTGCTCGGTCAAGGACGGAGACCGACGTCCATCCATGTCCCAGCATGAGACCTCGGACTCTCCGATGGCGCAGACCCCGAGACCTTCGACAACGAAGTCACCGCGTGTGAAGCGCTTGGCGACAGTCTCGTCTGGCTTCGGTTCTTGAACGACGAGCACCAGCGGTAAGGCGGCAAGGGCAAGAATGCTTCGCATCACATTGGTGAAGACGAGCTAGTGAGCCCTTCGGTACGGCACGTTTTGCAACGTTTCATCGCGGGAGACCGACGAGAATTGCCCGGCACACGAGAGCGGCCGTGAGCAACGCGATCATCGCCAGGACCATAAGGGCCAAGCGGCTGGCAATACGGTCCTCCGGAGTCTCGACGAGCTTGAGTGGACGGCGTGTGGTGGGCCGGTCCGGCCTGGGAAGCGTCTCCAGAAGGGTCGTCAGCGTCCGCTCACGGCCGAGATAGGTGTGGCGAGAGAGAGGATCCGTTTCGAATCCTGGGCGCTCGACTCGATACATCGGTTCCTCGGCCTCTCGCAGCCGCTGCGCGAGCCGCGACTCGATGTCTTCACGTCGGATCTGCTCGAGTAAGTCCCGAACCCGGTTCGGATGGGCACCCGTCGCCTCGCAAACGGCATCGACGGTGGCGACGACGTCCGGCTCGCGAGAAGTGAGCTGCTCGAACTCCTCGATGCGGCGAAGCAGGGTGGTGAGCTCCTCAAGAGTGACTCGGGACGGATCTTCCGTACCTTCCTTCGAGGCTTCACCGTGACTCATGCCGTCTGCAAAAGAATACCGATGAACCTAGCAAACGGTTTCGGCCCGAAGGCGGTATGCCTTCGGGCCGGACACTCTCTTGCGGTGAGTTGATTAGTGACTGCCGACGGGTTCGGCGACCTTGGATTCCACCACGCCCTGCATCAACAGATGGTGCGGGCGGACCGGCAGACCCTGCGCGTCCGGCTCTCGCCGGCGCCATTGCCGCCAGTAGGAGACAATTTGCTCCCGCGTCGGCAGGTTCAGGTCCCAAGCCAGACCGATCTTGCTGAGGCCGCGGATGAAGTAGGCCGAGGGATCGAACTGCCAGGAGAACACGCCGTGGCGTGCCCAGAGCTCAGCCTTGTGGTGCGTGTTGTGGCCACCCTCGCCGAGGCCGAGAATCTCGACGACGGCGTTGTTGCGCGAGTTGTCCGGCACCTTGAACGGCTGCTCGCCCCAGATGTGGCACATCGAGTTGACGCAGAACGTGACGTAGCTGGTGAAGCAGATCCGGGCGAGCGACTCCCAGCCTGAGATGCCGCCAAGGTAGTACGGCGCGAAGATCGAGGCACCGAGGATCGACAGGTAGACGAGCGGGTGGCTGACGAACTGGACCGTCTTGTCCTGCTCGATCTTCACCAGCGTGTCCACGAGCTTGTTCCAGCGGCGCTGAACCATCTGCTCGGTGGACTGAACGATGTTTCCGTTCTTGTCCCGGACCTCCCAGTGGTAGCGATCTTCTTCGCGGAAGCGGAAGGTCTCCATGCTCGGGGGGTTCGCCAGGAGGTGCTTGCGCCACTCCTCGATTCCCATCTTCGGCGGGCGGCGGAGGCTCGGCTCGCGGAAGGCCCACATGATGAAGGAGTGCAGGAACGACATCACGTGCTCCTTGAAGATGCCGCGCTTGGTGTCCTCAAAGATGTGGGGCGAGTGCGGGTCGGCCGTCGTCTCGCCGAACGCGTGGTGCTTGCTATGCTTCTTCAGCCACTCCGACGCCGGCCCTTGCATGGCGCAGCTGCCCATCGCGAGGAGGAAGCCACGGACCCAAACGGGCGCCTTAAAGCTCGGGTGGGTTCCGATCCGGTGGTAGCCCACCGTAATGCCGAAGCCGCAAACGAGGTAGCCGAAGAAGAACCACAGGAAGTGGTGGCCGTACACCGTGTAGAGGCCGTAGAACGGCGGCAGCACCAGCGCGGTGATCAGGATGCGGTACCCAGACCGCATCAGGCGGTGACGGTAGGCCTGGGCAACGAGCTTAGGGTGTCGGGCCTTGAGTGGCTTAGAACGCTGGGCCAACTCCCGATACGTCGCCACCCAAGGGTAACGGCGGAAGTACGGCCGCACCCATTTGATGTGGATGCCGACGACGGCGATGATCGCGCCCAGATACAGCAGGGAGAGGCCGAACTTCGTGGGGTTCGACAGGACCTTCGCCAAGACCATCAATCCGCCGATCGGCGGCAGAAGGAGGAAGACGAGGACCATGAACTGCTCGAACCGTCGGTTCGAGATCGAGTGCTCTAGGTGGACAGACATATCTCAATCGCCGGTTTGGAACGCCGCTGTCCCTGGTCTCCGGATACCCCGATGTTGGCACACTCGCCGCGCCAAACCCTTGTCAGGAATGTCGCGTCATTGATTCTCGCGACGTTGCTTCCCTACGTGTGGAGCGCTCGTACCGTTGCCAGGTCGCCGCGTTTGGAGCAAGATCGCACCGTCACGAAGGGGCGAGTTCAGACCCTGGACCGCACGAGCCTCAAGGTCGCGCGTCCGCCAGGTCGCGAATCGCGTCGGGCTTGGCACCGGCTGCGCCGTTTCAGCGAGCCATTTCCGCTCGCAGGTCTTGAGCTAGGGACTGGAATGCAGCTGGAATCGGGATGGCGTGGACCATGCCACGGACCGTGACCTGAACGACGCTTTGCTTTCGCCACCAAGGGGGCTGAGTCGTGGACACGAGTTCCAATCGTTCGACGGGAATTACGCGGACCCGCTGCTGATAGTAACCAAAGCGCAGGGCCAGAGCCTGGTCGGTCAGGGCGTATCCAGACTCGGACCGAGCGAGCAGGTGCGTCACGACCGTAGCGGCATACGCCAGGTAGAACGGGGCGATCATGCCTCGAACCGTCCAGACGAGCGGTTCAAATTCGGCCAGATGGGCGAGTCGTTCGATCAGAATCGCTCCTGCCGATGTTAGGAGGAACTTGGCCACAAGGCTTCGGTAGTAAACGGAGGGGAACGGGCTCCATGGCAGCGTCCCGATGTCGAGCCCCGGCACGATCGTCCGAACGGCCGCATCCGCCGTTCGTTGCGTCATCATCAGTCCAATCGGCGCAAGGATTCCCGCCTCGCCGAAGCTGCCGGCGGTCCCCACGTACAACGTGCTGCGGCTTAGCCATCGCTGAGGAATTGTCCGAACGAGCTCCACGTACTCGATTCGCGACGGGCGGATCGAGAGCTGGACCCTGTTGACGAGCCCGTACGAAACGCGGTCGAACGCTCCCTCTCTTCGCACTTCGAACCTTCCCCACTTCAGGATGTAGGTCGCTGCGCCGAGGCCCCAACCGCCCATGGCGAGGAGGACGAGGCCGCCAAAGGCAAGCAAGGCGATGAGCTCACGGGGAGTCCTGAAGATCCATTCGTGCTGAAACGCAAAGCTGAAGGCTGCGATGAGGCTGCCCCCGAGGAAGGACGACAAAAGGACCTGCATCCAATGGTTCTCGGAAAGCCTGCCCAGCAACAGATCGGTGGCGCTGAGGCAGACCAAGGCATCCTGGGCCGGGGCGGGATCTTTGACCTGCACCAACAAGGCCATGAGTTCTTGCCTGAACGACTCGGCGGCTGGGAGTCCCAGCACCTTCAGTTGCATCTCGGCACCGGACCCCGCAGCCGATTCGACCTCGACCGTAGCGACGCGCAGCAACCGCTCCAGCAGGTTCTGGCGCAGATTCACGTTTTGGATCTGGTCGAGCGGAATTCTTCGGTCCCGGCGAAAGATCCATCCGGTGTGCCACACGAGGTGCCCTTCGCTGATTCCAAACCGGGTGGTCCAGAAGTTTGCGATCGAGCCGAGTCCCCCGAGCAAGCCCAAGAAAGCCAATCCCAACTCGATGCGATTGCCGCGACTCGAAGAGAGGACCGCGAACAGGATCGGCATACCCGCCTGGATGATGTCTTTAAGGCTGGGGAGCAGGCACACCAGGATCGTTGCCGGGTGCAACCGCCTCAAGTCGGCGTCTGCCCACTCATCAGTTCGTTGCGAAGCTGTTGCGCGCGTTCGAGCCTCACTCCTGGGATCATGCCGACCGTGGCCCCCGCGGTGCAGATCACGACCTGAACCAACCCGAAGCGGCGATCAAGCGGTCCCGAATTGAAGTCGACATGCTGAATCCGGCCTCGGGCGACCACGCGGTACTGCCGGAACCACCATCCATGGGACATCTCGATCGTGTCGGAACCGATGGAGTATCGCCAGCTCTCCCATTGCTTGCGCAGGCACACGGCGCTGATTCCCCACGCGATCAAAGGTAGAAGCGGGCTGGCGAGCAACCAAGTGGGATGCTTTTTGAAGTACCAGTTGAGCAGGCCCGCCGCTAAGAACGCGATCGCGACCATTCCCCAACTTATCAGACTCGACATCCGCCAGACCCAAAGCACACGCTGGTCTGGCCGCTCAACCGGTCCCTCCATCATCGAATCTGAAGTATAGGGCGCGCCACCTCAAGAGAAGCAGGGGGCAAGGGCATAATCCAAAACATGGCCGACGAACCGATCCCGCCGACGCCCGACGCGAACGCCGAGCGCATCCCTCTCGATACTGACCGCGCGCCCTCGGTGACGCACCATTCGATCGGCGATCTATCGTTTACGGCTACGGCCGGCATGCTGCCCCTCAAAGATGAGCGTGGCGAGGACGAGGCCGGCATCTTCTATGTCGCGTACACGAAGGACGGCACGGAAGATCCGAGCACCCGTCCGCTGATGTTTAGCTTCAATGGCGGACCAGGATCGTCGTCGGTATGGCTCCACCTGGGAGCCGTGGGGCCGAAGCGTGTGGCTATGATGCCGAACGGCGAGCTTCCCGCTCCTCCCTATCGGCTCGAAGACAATCCGCAAACTTGGCTCCAGCACACGGACCTCGTGTTCATCGATCCCGTGGGCACCGGCTACAGCCGAGCGGCCAAGAAAGATGGAGCGAAGAAGTTCTGGGGGCTCGACGGAGACCTGGATTCGGTCGCCGAGTTCATTCGGCTCTATCTTGCTCGCAACCGCCGGTGGGCCTCCCCCCTTTACTTGGTGGGCGAGAGCTACGGCACCACGCGTGCGGCGGGCCTCGCGGGCCGCATGATCGACCGAGGCATCGCGTTCCGGGGGCTGGTGCTCGTGAGCAGCATCCTGAACTTCCAGACGGCGCGGTTCACCAAGGGGAACGATCTGCCGTACCAGCTGTTCCTGCCAACCTACACCGCCACGGCCTGGTACCACGGACAGCTTCCCCACTTCCCCACGCTCCAGGAGGCATTGCGCGAGGCCGAGGAGTTCGTCGAGGGGGACTACCTTCTGGCGCTAAACAAGGGAGACCGGCTGGAAACCGAGGAGCGAACCCGGATCACGGAGCGACTCTCCCGCGTCACGGGTCTTAGTCCGGAGTACCTCGACTCGACGGAGTTGAGGGTCAACATCCACCGCTTTTGCAAGGAGCTGCTGCGCCGGGAGAAGCGGACGGTCGGCCGGCTCGACAGCCGTTTCAAGGGGATCGACGAGTTCGCCGCCACCGAGAATCCGCAGCACGACCCCTCCATGTCGGCGCTCATGCCGCCTTACACGGCCATGATCAACGATTGGCTCGGCCGGGGCCTCGGCTGGGAAACCGACTTCCCCTACAACGTCTTCAATCCCGGGGAGCTTTGGAAGAACTGGACGTACGGCGACGCCGCGCTCGGCTATCCGGACACGAGCGAGGCGCTGCGCTCCGCCCTGTCCAAAAACCCGCACATGAGGGTGTTCGTGGCGTCCGGGTACTACGACCTCGCGACCCCGTATTGGGCGACGGAGTACACCCTCGCCCACCTGGGACTCGACCCGTCCCTGCGTGCGAATGTCGAGACGGGCTACTACGAAGCAGGGCACATGATGTACATCGACGAGGGCTGCCTCGAGAAGCTCCAGTCCGACGTGGCGACCTTCCTCTCGAAGTAACGGCATTGGCTCAGCCCTTGCGCGAATCGCAAGGGCTGAGCCGCGGACTCGTCAATCACGAACCGGCTTCGGGCCCGAATCCGACCACGACTTCGACCCCACGAGCGGCAAGGCGAACGCGGTCTCGGCCTCCTCGCGTCGCGTACCGGCCGCTTCCATGACCCGCCACATCCGCGTCTTGCGATCGGGGTCGGCGATGCTTCCTGGCCGGTTCGTCCACAAGCCGAGACGTAGGCCACCCTCCTGGGAGTGGTCGACGTGCCGATGAAGGATCAAGGCATCGATGCCCGGATTGCGGCGGACGCGGTTCCAGGCATACGCGTAAGCGGCGGCTTGGACCTCCTCTCCGGCAGCGCCATCCGGCCGGTGGAATCCCTGCTCGCTGAGGATCACGCGACGTGTACGGCCCTTGTACCGCAGCTCAGGCCGCCGGAGGTAGTCGGTGAGCACCTCCAGATTCTTGAACGTGACTCGGGAGGCGCCGAACTCGAGAGGCGCGGACTTGTCGAGCCAGAACCTTGGCTCAAACAGATTCTCCGGGTAGGGGTGGTGCGCCACGTGCCAGGGGAAGTCGCCGCGCTCGCGCGCCAAGGCTGCGATCCGGTCGATGACCTCACGTCCAGGCAGACTGAGATCCGGTCGGTTGGGGTGGTGGCGGAGAGTCCAGTAGTGGTCGAGCGACAAAAAGACGGATCCGCCGCTTCCCCGCACTCCTTCATACACCGTACGCAGCGACTTCTCGACCGCGTCGCTGACCGACTCGGCGGAGGCCGCGCCCATGTTGAACCAGGCCTCGTGGCTGTTCACCTCGTTGCCCACGATCCAGCCGTTGACGGTGCCATGCGCGCCGTTCCGTCGGTACCGGCTGGCCAGCGCGCGGCAGAAGCTACGCAGCAGCCGCGTCCCCTCAGGGTCGGTGATGCGAAAAGCCGCCAGGCGATTGGGCGTTTTCGGGTCGTACCCAGGATGCAGAATCCGGCGGTCAAGGCTAGGGTCGCCGGTTGCCCGAGCGAGCAGAATAGCGTACACCTTGACCCCCTTCCGGCTAAGCGGAGCGATCTGCGCGTCGAGGGATTCGATGGCCGACGCCTTCCAGTGGAGATCCTCGCCCGTGAGAGGCAGGTCGCCCGGCTGAGGCTTAGCCGTGAGGTAGTCGCCCAGTTGCACATTGATCGCCGCGTGCCGCACGCCGAGTGCGAGGGCGTCGTCCACCATCTGCACCTGCAGTCCCTTCTTCGAGTCGGCGGCAAACATCAGCAGGACGGCGGGGATCATGCGCCGAGGCTACCCGCCTATGGAACAACAAGAGCCCCGACGGCGATCGCCGTCGGGGCTCTGCGGACTTCGTCCGGGTGCCGCTCGGAGAGCGGCGGTCCGTGGATTTAGAAGTCCATGTCGCCCATGCCGCCGCCCATACCGGGGGCGCCGCCACCGGCCTTCTTCGGCTCGGGCTTCTCGACCACGAGGGTCTCAGTCGTCAGGACGAGGCCCGCGATGCTGGCCGCGTTCTGGATCGTGCTGCGGGTGACCTTGGCCGGGTCGACGATGCCGGTCGACACGAGGTCGACGATCTCGCCGGACACGGCGTTGAGGCCGTAGCCCGCCTCGCTGCCGCGAACTCGCTCCACGATCACGGAGCCCTCGAGGCCCGCGTTCTTGGCGATCTGGCGGAGC
>Ga0164290_1001768_pt1 | contig 23926 bp, 27 predicted proteins | sample Micstemetagenome_FD_108782 | JGI IMG/M metagenome (GOLD analysis project Ga0164290, IMG submission 108782) | Contaminated culture microbial community from soil near Moab, Utah, USA - Microcoleus steenstrupii SON62 (Illumina Assembly) | ecosystem: Environmental > Terrestrial > Soil > Soil crust...
CTACCAGCCGCGTTCGGCGAGGCGGTGGGGCTGGGGGATGTCCTCGACGTTGATGCCGACCATGGCCTCGCCCAGGCCGCGGGAGACCTTGGCGACCACGTCGGGGTCGTCGTGGAAGGTGGTGGCCTTCACGATCGCCTCGGCGCGCTGGGCGGGGTTGCCGGACTTGAAGATCCCCGAGCCGACGAAGACGCCCTCGGCGCCGAGCTGCATCATCATCGCCGCGTCGGCGGGGGTGGCGATGCCGCCGGCGGTGAACAGCACCACCGGGAGCTTGCCGGCCCGGGCGACCTCGACGACCAGGTCGTAGGGGGCCTGGAGCTCCTTGGCCGCGACGTAGAGCTCGTCGTCGGCCAGCGACCCGAGGCGGCGGATCTCCCCGAGGATGGTGCGCATGTGGGTGACCGCGTTGGACACGTCGCCGGTGCCGGCCTCGCCCTTGGAGCGGATCATCGCCGCGCCCTCGGTGATCCGGCGCAGCGCCTCGCCGAGGTTGGTGGCCCCGCACACGAACGGCACGGTGTAGGCCCACTTGTCGATGTGGTTGGTGTAGTCGGCCGGGGTGAGGACCTCGGACTCGTCGATGTAGTCGACTCCGAGGGACTGCAGCACCTGGGCCTCGGCGAAGTGGCCGATCCGGGCCTTGGCCATCACCGGGATCGAGACGGCCTCGATGATCGAGTCGATCATGTCGGGGTCGCTCATCCGCGAGACCCCGCCCTGGGCCCGGATGTCAGCGGGCACGCGCTCCAGGGCCATCACCGCGACGGCGCCGGCGTCCTCGGCGATCTTGGCCTGCTCGGCGGTGACCACGTCCATGATCACACCGCCCTTGAGCATCTCGGCCATGCCGCGCTTGACCTTGGTGGTGCCCAACTCGTGCTGCTCGCTCATGCGGTCGATTCTAGGCGGCGGGCGGCTTCTCCCCCGCATCGTGGGCGCTGTCCAAGACGGCGGCCTGCCGGTAGACCTTGAGCACCCGGAAGACGACCGTGTAGGCGCTCGCGGCGGCGAGCGCCCAGAGCGCGACGTACATCAGGATCGGCAGGTCGAAGATCGCACCGAGACCGGTCATGACCAGGATCGTGACCAGCCGGTCGGCCCGCTCGGCCAACCCGCCCTTGGCGTCCATGCCGAGCGACTCCGCGCGCGCCCGGGCGTACGACGTCACCGACCCCATCACCAGGCACCACAGGGTGACGCACAGGTAGAGGTAGCCGTGGTCGCCGTCGTAGCTGTCGCCTGCGAAGTAGAGCGCGAGGCCGCCGAAGATCGCGCCGTCGCCGATCCGGTCGAGGGTGGAGTCCCAGAAGGCGCCGAAGCGCGACTTCCGCTCGAGCACCCGGGCCATCTTGCCGTCGATGAGGTCGCTGAAGACGAAGGCGGTGATGAAGAGGACGCCGTAGAGCAGCTCCCCGCGCGGGAAGAACGCCAGCGCACCCACGCAGACACCGAGGGTGCCGACGAGCGTCACGGCGTCGGGGCTGATGCCGAGCCTGATGAAGAGCTTGACGAACGGCATCAGCACGACGCCCTGCCAGAAGTCCTTGAACCGGTCGAGCACGACGCAGACGTTAGCCCCAGGCGCCCGCGAGCAGGTCACGGGTGTCGCTCAACAGCTGCGGGAGCATCTTGGTGCCGGCGAGCACGGTCATGAAGTTGGCGTCACCGGACCAGCGCGGCACCACGTGCTGGTGGAGGTGCCCGGACAGCGATCCGCCGGCCGCGCCACCGAGGTTGAGGCCGACGTTGAACGCGTGCGGCTGCGAGACCCGCCGGATCGTGTCGAGCGCCTGCTTGGTCAGCGCGGCAATCTCGGCGGTCTCGGCGTCGTCGAGGTCGGTGTAGTCGGCCACGTGCCGGTAGGGCAGCACCATCAGGTGACCGGGGTTGTAGGGGTAGAGGTTGAGCACGGCGTACGACGTCTCACCTCGTACGACGACCAGTGCGTCGTCGGCGGAGCGCTCCGGGTCCGGCGTGATCCGGCAGAACGGGCACGCGGGGAGGTCGGGGTCACGGGCCGGCTCGTCGGACGTGACGTAGGCCAGCCGGTGGGGCGTCCAGAGGCGCTCCAGTCCATCGGGATCGGTCACTGCGTGGACTGCTCCATCACCTGGAGCAGCTCGTTGAGCGGCACGTCCGGGACGACGATCCCCCGCAGCTCCGCCATCCCCTTGATCTGGATCCAGATCGAGTCGGCGAGCATGTGGGCGAAGGCCTCGGCGTCGGGAGCGATCTCCAGCCGGGACCGCCAGCGCTTCACGCCGGAGAAGACGGCCCCGATGAGCGCGAACACCCACGGGTCGAGGCCGGCCCGGTCGGTAGCGCTCAGCTCGATCCCGAAGTAGTCGACGACGGTGTTCATGATCGACTCGATCTGCTCGGCGATCTGCTCGATGGCCTCGGAGAGCGGGTGCGGACCGGGGCCGGGGAGCTCGAGCTCGATGAACCAGAACAGCGTCGGGTGCTCGGTCGCCCAGCCCACGACGCCGTTCACGACGTCGCGGATGATGTCGACCGGGCGGCCGTCGTACGACAGCGTCACGAGCAGCCGCTGCCCGAGGTCCTTGCAGATCGTCTGCTGGACGGCGAGGTCGAGGTCGACCCGGTCGTGGAAGTGGCGGTAGAGGACGGTGCGGGCCAGGCCCGCCTCCTCGGCGATCAGCTGGACCTGGATGTCCTCACCGGGCTCGGAGCGCTCGAGCACCCGGATCGCGGCGTCGATGATGACCCGGCGTCGCGCCTGGTTGTGCGCCAGCCAGCGCAGCCGGCGACCGTCGCCGCCGTACGCGAGGTCGCCCTGCTCGTCCGCCATCCGTGATCCGCTTCTCTCGTCCCCCGAAAAGATCAGTCCTGTTGTGAAGCGTAACCCGCCGTCACACTCAGTACTGGTGGAACCACTTGCCGAGGTCGAGGGCGATGTCCGGACAGGTGATGTTGTGGTCGCGGTCGTCCGCGACCCACTGCCCCATCACCGCCGGGCCGCCCTGGATCGACCAGTCCTCCCCGCACCGGTCGAGCGCCTCCTCGCGGGAGGTCTGCCCCGCTGCCCGCCACTCCGCCACACCCAGGCGGAGGTCGCCGACGACGGTCTCCCAGAGGTACGGCGTGGAGTAGATCCCGATCCCGTAGCCGGCGTCGGTGTAGGCCTTGGCCGCGCCCTCGACGACGGCCGCGTTGGCGACCGGGTCACCGCTCCACTCGAAGAACGGCACCGGCTCCACGTCGATCCAGACGACCGGGGTCTGCAGCCCGGCGTCGACCATCGTGTCGAGGTTGTAGCGGGCCTGCTGGTAGCCGACGTTGCGCAGCCGACCCAGCTTCGTGTCACCGCTGAACGGTCCGTCCCAGGAGTAGGTCTCGAGGGTCGCCGCGTCGGGATAGCTGGCCACGGCGTACGCCGATGCCATCAGCTCGCGCTCCTCCACCCACGCGACCTGGTCGGCCAGGCAGGGGTTCGGGGTGAAGCCCGGACCGTTGGTGAGTCCCATGACGACGAACTCGGCCTCGTCGACCGGCATCGGCATGCCTTGGGACCGCTTCTCCGGGATCCCCATGCCCTTGGGGCACTGCGGCCAGCTGATGTCGGCGCCCAGCACCGGCTCCAGACGAGGCTCGATCGTGCCGCGGTTCTCGTTGGCGAGGTCCTCGGCCATGTTGGCCAGGCTGCTCGCGTCGGCACCGGGGTCGCCGGCGTCACCGTCGCGCGGGTCCGTCTTCTTCCGCTTGCGGTCCTTCTGGGTCTCCTCGGTCGTCGGCGTCGCGTCGGGCGCCTCGTCGGCCGGCTCCGAGCACGCGGCGACCCCGCCCAGCAGTACGACGAGCGCGAGCGCCGATGCCGCGCGACGCACCCCGGCCGGCATGGTCCTACACCTGTTCGCGGGAGGAGATCGCCGCGGCGACCCGCTCGATGGCCTCGGCGACGGGGACGCCGTTGTCCTGGCGGCCGTCGCGGTAGCGGAAGCTGACCGCGCCCTTCTCGACGTCATCGGCGCCGGCGATCAGCATGAACGGCACCTTCTGCAGCTGCGCGTTGCGGATCTTCTTCTGCATCCGGTCGTCGGAGTCGTCGACCTCGACCCGGATGCCGCGCGCCTTCATCTGCTTCGCGACGTCGTACAGGTAGTCGGTGAACGTGTCGGCGACCGGGATCGCCTCCACCTGCACCGGCGCCAGCCACGGCGGGAAGGCGCCGGCGTAGTGCTCGACGAGCACACCGAAGAAGCGCTCGAGCGAGCCGAACTTCGCGGAGTGGATCATCACCGGCTGCTGCTTGGAGCCGTCGGGCGCGACGTACTCCAGGGCGAAGCCCTTCGGCTGGTTGAAGTCGTACTGGATCGTCGACATCTGCCAGGTCCGGCCGATGGCGTCGCGCGCCTGGACGGAGATCTTCGGGCCGTAGAACGCGGCGCCGCCGGGGTCGGGCACCATCTCGAGACCGGTCTCGTTGGCGACGTCCTCCAGCACCTTCGTGGCGACCGCCCAGTCCTCGTCGGAGCCGACGAACTTGTCCTTGTTCTTGTCGTCCCTGGTCGACAGCTCCAGGTAGTAGTCGTCGAGCCCGAAGTCCTTGAGCAGGCCGAGCACGAAGTCGAGGAGGTGCTTGATCTCCGCGGGCGCCTGCTCGGGCGTCACGTAGGAGTGCGAGTCGTCCTGGGTGAGGCCCCGCACCCGGGTGAGGCCGTGGACCACGCCGGACTTCTCGTAGCGGTAGACCGATCCGAACTCGAAGAGGCGCAGCGGCAGCTCGCGGTAGGACCGCCCGCGCGACCTGAAGATCAGGTTGTGCATCGGGCAGTTCATGGCCTTGAGGTAGTAGTCCGCACCCTCGAACGCGATCGGCGGGAACATCGTGTCCTTGTAGTACGGCAGGTGCCCGGAGGTGTGGAACAGCCCCTCCTTGCTGATGTGGGGGGTGCCGACGTACTGGAAGCCCTCCTCGATGTGCCGACGGCGGACGTAGTCCTCCATCTCCCGCTTGATCACGCCGCCCTTGGGGTGGAACACCGCGAGGCCGGAGCCGATCTCGTCGGGGAAGCTGAACAGGTCGAGCTCGCGGCCCAGCTTGCGGTGGTCGCGCTTCTCCGCCTCCTCGAGCCGGTGGAGGTAGTCGTCGAGCGCCTCCTTGGTCTCCCAGGCGGTGCCGTAGACGCGCTGCAGCTGCTTGTTCTTCTCGTCGCCACGCCAGTACGCCGCCGCGGAGCGCATCAGCTTGAACGCCGGGATCCGCTTCGTGGTGGGCAGGTGCGGCCCGCGGCAGAGGTCCTTCCAGGCGACCTCGCCGTTGCGGCCGATGTTGTCGTAGATGGTCAGCTCGCCGGCGCCGACCTCGGCGCCGGCACCCTCCGCGATCTCGTCGTCCGCGGAGCCGGTCGAGGCGCTGCCCTTGAGCCCGATCAGCTCGAGCTTGTACGGCTCGTCGGCGAGCTCGACCCGCGCGTCGTCGTCGTTGGTCACCCGGCGGGAGAACCGCTGGTTGTCCTTGATGATCCTGCGCATCCGGGTCTCGATCTTGGCGAGGTCGTCCGGGGTGAACGGGGTCTCGACGTCGAAGTCGTAGTAGAAGCCGTCCTTGATCGGAGGTCCGATGCCGAGCTTGGCGTCCGGGTAGAGGTCCTGGACCGCCTGCGCCAGCACGTGGGCGCAGGAGTGCCGGAGGATGTCGTGCCCGTCGCTGCTGTCGATCGCGACGCCCTCGACCTCGTCACCGTCGGCGAGCTCGTAGGCGAGGTCCTTGAGCACCTTGTCGGTCGAGTTGCCGGTCGAGCTTGTCGAGACCACCCGCGCCGCGATCACGTCCGGCTCGTCCCTGAAGAGCTCCCAGGCCTTGGTGCCCGCTCCCACGGAGAGCGTGGTCGTCTCGCGCTCCTCACGCTCACCGGCGTGGATGCGGACGACCTTGACTTCGGACACGGAGGCTCCCTCGGATAGGCAACGACGGTCCGCGCGCGGATGTCACGGCCGTGGTGTCGATGGTATCGAGGGCCCCCCGGGCCCGCCGACCGGATAAGGGTCCGGCTACCGGCGGTCGAGCCTGATCTTGCCGATGAAACCGGTGCCGACCGAGCACGCGGCTCCCCAGGTCGGGACGACCCCTCGATCGCAGGCGACCCAGCCGTTCTCGAAGCCACGCGCACGCCCGAAGACGCGCAGGTCGAACTCCTCACCGAAGACGGACATCCTGAAGTACCCGGTGCGGTTCGTGACGTCGCTGCCGATCTCGACGGTGCGGGCGGTGACGTCCCGCGCACTGAGGGCGATGCGACGCAGCCGGTTGCCGTTGGCGGCGTTGACGACGACGCCGCTGATGAAGGAGTGGGCCACCAGGACCCGGCCGAGCCGGGTGCCGGGCGCGATCGGTGTGGCGTGCTCGATGTCGAACTGGACGTAGCTCGGCCCCGCTCCCCCGTCGGAGACATAGCCTCCTTGCACCCGGTTGTTGCGGACCACCTCGACCCAGTGGTCGGCATCGGTGCTCGGTGTGAGCGCGAACTCGCCGTTGGCGTCGGTGGTGGCCGTGTCCACGACCGCCCCTGGCGCGCCGCCGTCGTCCGCGTGCAGCTGCACGGTCGTGCCCGGCACCGGGTTGCCGCCGTACTGGACGACCTGGCCGACGATCGTCACCCCGGCGCCGGCGTGCGGCGGCGCGACGACGGAGAGGAGCGCGGCGGCGACGGCGAGGACGACGACCACGGAGAGGGAGGCGATGCGACGCATAGGGACCACCTGGGATCGAGACGGACGAGGTGCGAGCCCGTCCCGAGTGGTGCCCGCGCCGATGACGCTACTCGCGTGCGCCGGACCGCGAACCCGAACCTGCGGAATGCCGCCGATCGGCGAAGATGCCCCGATGAGCGAGCTCGAGGTCGTCCCGGCCGGGTCCGATGTGTTCCTGTGCCGCGGGCGGGACGTCAACTGGGTCCTCCTTCGCGAGGGGACCGACCTGACCCTGGTCGACACCGGCTACCCGGCGTACGCCGCGCAGGTCGAGGAGTCCGTGCGCTCCATCGGTAGGCGGCCCGAGGACGTCCGCGGGATCCTCGTGACGCACGGGCACGTCGACCACATCGGCGGTCTCGCTCACTTCCACGGCCGCTACGGGACGCCCGTGCTCGCGCATCCGGCCGAGGTCCCGCACGTACGCCGCGACCACCTCGAGCAGGCAACGCCCGTCCAGGTCGCCCGCAACAGCCACCGGCGCGGCGTACTGCCGTGGTCGTTGCGGATCATGCGCGCCGGCGCTCTGCAGGAGGTGGCGTTCGCCGACGTGCAGCCCGTCCCGCCCGGCGTGCCGCTGGACCTGCCCGGGCGACCGGTGCCCGTGGCGACCCCGGGACACACGACCGGGCACACGGCGTACCACGTCCCGTCGGCCGGGGCGGTGGCCACCGGCGACGTCCTGTGCACCGGGCATGCCACGTTGCCGACGGAGGGTCCGCAGGTGTTGGCGAGGATGTTCCAGCACGGCGACGACGTGGCCGGTCTCGCGCCGCTCGAGGGTCTCGATGTGGACACGGTGCTGCCGGGCCATGGACCGCTGCACCGCGGGCCGATCGTCGAGGCCGTCCGCGCTGCCCGGGAGTCGGCTGCGCGGCGGACCTGGTGAGGGTCTCTAGGCCGGACCGAGGGAGCCGAGCGCTGTCAGCACAGCCGGCGCACGTGCCGCGTCATCCGCAGCCGCCGCTCGGCACGAAGGGCATGGAGCCGAGCTCGGGCGATGACCTGCTCGCGCCGTAGGGCACGGTTCGGTTCCAGGAGGGCCTTCACGAAGCTGCCCTCAGGATGAACTGGACCCGGCCCTCGTCGCCGGTGACCGCGTCCAGCTCGGCGCCCTCGAGACGAGGGATCGCTTCCGGTTCGAGGTAGAGGCGGCCGCCCTGACGCTCCAGCACGCTGTCGCCCGGACGGGGGCCGTTGACCGCCCTGACCCGCAGTGGCGCATCCGGCTCCGCAGGAGGGGCGATCCTCAGTCCGGACGTGGGCTCCAGGGCGGGGTGGCCTGTCACCCGTTGGATGACGGTGAGGGCTTCGGGCGTGATTGTCAGCATCCGTCTTGACGCCTCCTCGGTCGCCAGGGCCAGCGGAGTTTCCGGCGGCTCGTCTTCCATCCAGACATCCGGATCCCACGTGGGCAACCCCGGGCGCGGAAGTGCTCGAAGCCCGATCGTGGGTCGTCATGAATCCGTCATATGAGCGACCACAGGTTCGTCACGAAACGCTGGAACCGTGTCGCGCATGGAACGCCCGGGCACACCTGGAACGGCGGGGATGGTGGGGACGGCACGGCCAGGAAAGTTCTTCGTCGCGTCGGCGGCCCCCCACTTCGAGGACCGGCCCGACGAGGCGATGCTGCGGCTCCGCGACGCCGGCCTGATGCTGATGGTCGAGGACGTGCACGACCGGTTGGAGACGCTCCTCGAGCCTGGTCCACGCGAGCTGGTCGTCGACATGTCCGACGTCGCACACCTCACCTCGACCACCATCGCCGCGCTGCTGTGGATTCGGCAGCGCTGCTCGGCACGGGGCGTCGACGTCGCACTGCGCGCGCCGTCCCGTCGACACCTCGAGGTCCTCCGACGCATCGATCTGCTCGGCAACGCGCCGGCGCGGCGACCGCCGTACCGGACGGCTCCGACGCGCGGGAGGCGGGAGTGATGGGGAACCTCACGGTGCCGCAGGCGGCAAATGTCTGTGCCGCTCGGACCTCCACGCATGCGGGGGTCACCCGGACCGAGCTCGCGTGCGGACCGGAGACCGCGGAGACCGCTGCTCGACTGGCTCGACAGTGGGGCCAGGACCGCGTCATCGGCTCGGCGGCCGTCGACCGGCTCGTCGACGTCGTCCTGGCGGCCGTGACGAACGGGCTGCGGTTCGGTCCCACGCGGGTCACGCTCACCCTGAAGTGGCTGGACCTCGACCGGGTGCGCGTCGACGCAGAATGGACCGGCTGTTCGAGAGTCGCGTCCTCGCACGAGAACAGCTACGACGTGGAGTCGACCGTCGCCACTCTCGAGGCACTGACGGAGCATTGGGGATTCGGGGCCACCCGATCGGGACCGATCCAGTGGATGGTGCTCGACATCCACTGACGAGCACCGGGCGGGTCACCGTGCTCACCGTTCAGGACAGCCGGCCGCCTGCGCGTCGAGGGAGCGCCCTGGGAGGAGGGCCGCATAGTCATCGGCGGTCACGGGACCGTCGGCGAGCGCTCCGCCGGGCAGCGGAACCGGGACCGCTGTTCCGTCGCTCACGATCGCCACGGACCGGACACCGGGGGCCGACGTCACGGTCAGAACGATCTGACCTATCGCGGCAGGGAGTCGGTCCGGACTGATCGGCGTCTCGGGGTCGACCTCCACCGCGGCCGTGCCTTCGTCGATGCCCACCAGCGCGAGCATCGACTCGGGAGGGATCGCCGTCGAGCGTCCGGCGGCTCGGGCGTCGTCCCGGGGGCCGGCAGCGAGCTCGGCGAGCACCAGCTCGACGACGACCACAGGATCTCCGCCGCACGCTGCCGCAGCCACGTCTGAGATCAGCCGGTCGCCCCGGAGCCAGAACACCCGCGGTTCCGCCCCTGGGTCGTCGGCTTCGTCGCCGCCGGGCGACGCGTCGGCGGGTTCGAGGAGGTCGTAGGGGACGGCACTGTCGCTCACCCGCTCGACGTCTCCATCACCCGGCAGCCCGCACGAGGCCAGCAGCAGGACTGCACCGACCCAGAGGGCGACGCCCTCCACCCAGCGCCACCGCTCGGTCCTCATGTCCCGCCCGTCCTCGTCGTCGCTGTGGCCGCTGGCGTGACCGTGGCGGCCGTCGGCAGCCTCATCACGAACACCGCGCCGCCGCCTCGGCGGTCGGTGCACCAGACGTCCCCACCATGGTTGCGCACGGTCTGCTCGACGATGCTGAGACCGAGTCCGCTTCCGGTCCCCGTCTTCTGGCCACCCGCGCGGGCGAAGCGCTCGAAGATCCGGCCCTTCTCCTCCGCCGGCACTCCCGGGCCGCTGTCCTCGACCAGGATGTCGGCGAATGCCCCGTTGTCGACGACCCGCACCGCCGTGACCCCACCGCCGTGCAGGTCGGCGTTGCGGATCAGGTTGGTCAACGCACGGAATACCTGGGCGCGATCCACCATCAGCTCGGGGTCCGGCGTCCCCCCTGTTTCGCTCTCGAGCAGGCCGGTCGGATGGTCGGTCGCACGGAGCGCCTGACCGACCAGATCGCGGGCCCGGACCGCGGCGGGTTGGATCTCGTGCGCCCCGGCGTCCAGGCGCCCGAGCACCAAGAGGTCTTCGAGAGCGCGCTGGAAGCGGGTCAGCTCGTCGGTCATCAGCTGGACGGCGCGCGCAGAGTGGGGAGACAGGTCGGGCGCGTTCTGCAGCAGGCTCAGGCTGGTCGTCAACGTCGTCACGGGGGTCCGGAGCTCGTGGCTGACGTCGGCGGCGAACCGCGCGTCGCGCTCGATCCGGTCATGGACCGCATCGATCATGTTGTTGAACGCGCCGACGAGCGCAACAAGGTCGGGGTCGTCGGTGGCCTCGAGACGCGTCGTCACATCGCCCCCCGAGACGCGCACCGCTGCCGAGGTCACCCTCTCGAGGGGGGCCAGCACGCGGCGGCTCGCGGCCCGCCCGACCAACGCCCCCGCGATGGTGGTGAGGCCGGCGCAGATGCCCAGCGTGACCCCGAGGGTCCACAGGGTCTGGTCGAGCTCTTCGGGGACGGAGACCTCGTAGTACTCCACGTCGACCGCCGGCAGCGGGATCCCCACCACTACGGCGTTGGGGCCCGGCGCGTCCGTCCAGCCGACGCCCACGGATCCTTCCGACACGACCGGCTGGACCACGGCCGTCATCTCCGGCCCCGCGCTGTCGAGCGAGGAGGAGTACCACACACCGTCCAGGCGGACGAGGATGATGACGCCCGCAGGCGGCGAGATCGACCCGAGCACGTCACTGACCTCGGTGCCGGACGTCAGCAGGCTGTCGCGGACGAGGGCGGCGTCGGCGTACGCCTGCCGTGTCGCTGTGTGCTCTCTCTGCTCGACGAGCAGGTGGCGGACGGAGAAGTAGGTGCCCAGGGCCAGCGACAGCGACAACACCAGCGCGCCGAGAGCGAACGCGAGGGTGACCGCAGATCGCAGGCCGGGCCGTCGCGCGCGTCGCGTCATCGTACGTCGAGGCGATAGCCCAGGCCGCGCACGGTCACCAGCGTCGAGGGGGTCCTCGGTTCCCTCTCGAGCTTCTTGCGAAGGCGCCGCACATGCACGTCGACGATGCGCTCGTCGCCGAAGAAGCCCTGGTCCCAGACGTGCTCCAGGAGCGAGCTTCGACTCAGCACGAGTCCTGCGTTCTCGGCCAGCGCGCTCAAGAGCCGGAACTCGGTGTGGGTCAGGTGGATCTCGTCGCCACCCCTGGTCAAGATGGCGGCGCCTCGGTCGAAGACCAACGGCCCGTCCACGCTGTCCAGCACACACACGTCTGCCGTTCGGGGCGCGTCGGTCTCACTCATGGACGGCCGGCGCAGCAGGGCCTTGATCCTTGCCTTGACCTCGTCCACCACGAACGGCTTGGTGACGTAGTCGTCGGCGCCGACCTCCAGAGCGGAGACGATGTCCTGGACACCGTCGCGCGCGCTGATCACGACGATCGGCGCCTGGGTGCGGGGACGGGCACGCTGGATGAAGGAGAAGCCGTCCATCCCACCCAGCATCAGGTCGACGAGCATCAGGTCGACGTCACGGGCGTCGAGGGCTTCGAGGGCACTCTCGGCGTCAGCGGCCTCGACCACCTCGTACCCCTCCTCCTCCATCACCAGACAGAGAGAGGATCGGAGACCGTCGTCGTCCTCCAGAACCAGGAGCCGCGTCACCATTCCGACCCTAGCCGAAGGGCAGGAAGCCGCGCCCCGTGTCGACTGACGACGCCGGGGGCCGGGTACCGGCCCAGCCATGGCGTCGAGATCCAGGCCGGGCTGCGCCGCCTCACGTCGTGGTGGAGATGGGGTGCGGCGCCGATCATGGGCGACACGGGTGATGTAGGCACGGGAGCCCGATCTCGAGCTCGGCGCGGCCAAGGGCCTGCCGAGGAGCTGGCCCACCGCCTGGACCGCCCGATGGGTGTCCTCGGCCTCCTGTTCCTGCTCGTCGTGACCGGCCAGCTGCTGTCCACCGGCCCGGGGTGGTCGCGGGCCTTCACCGTCGCCGGCTGGGTCCTGTGGTCGGCGTTCGCGGGCGAGCTCGCGCTCCGCGCCTACATCGCCAAGGACCAGCGGGTCTTCTGGCAACGCAACTGGTGGCAGCTCGTCTTCCTCGCCGTACCGTTCCTGCGGTTCCTGCGCGGGCTCGCCCTCCTGCGCACCGCCCGGATCGCGGGCGTCCTCTCGGCGACCGTGCGAGGATCCCGGTCTGCGGGGCGGCTGCTCACCGGCAGACTCGGCTGGCTGGCCGGCATCACCGCGGTCGTGATCGTCGGATCGAGTCAGCTCCTCTACGCGACGGAGACCTACTCCGACTACGGCATGGCCCTGCATGGCGCAGCACTCGCCGCCATCACGGGTGAACCCCTTGCCGCCGATGGTGTCGTCGCCAGGTTCGTCGAGGTCGCCCTCGCCATCTACTCCGTGGTCGTGTTCGCCACCCTGGCCGGCTCGTTGGGAGCCTTCTTCCTCCAACGGACGAGGTATGAATAAATGATGTGGTTCGACACGTGGAACGACGTCATCCGAATCGTCCTGGTCGGCGCAGCCGGCTACGCCGCGCTGATCCTCCTGCTTCGGCTGTCGGGCAAGCGAACGCTCGCCAAGCTGAACGCCTTCGACTTCGTCGTCACGGTGGCGCTCGGATCGTGCCTGGCCACCATCCTTCTCGACAGCCGCACGACCTTGACGGACGGCGCGGTGGCGCTGGCCACCCTGGTGGTCCTGCAGCTGATCGCCGCCGGCCTCACGGCATGGACGAGGACCGGACGACGGCTGCTCACGGCCAGCCCCTCCCTGCTGCTCTCGGACGGCGTGCCGGACGAGGCGGTCATGCGCCGGCAACGGGTCAGCCTGGACGAGCTCCGGCAAGCCGTACGCCGCAGCGGCACAGGTGATCTCTCCACCGTCGCGGCGGTGGTGCTGGAGACCGACGGGACGATGAGCGTGATCCCTCGCGATCGGGCCGGCGACCACTCAGCGCTGCCCCAAGGTGGAGGCGCGAGTCCCCGTCGACCGCCGGCGAGACCAGCTCTCAGACGCTCACCGTGACCTGGAGGAACGTGGCCGGGATCGAGGTGGCATCCGCGTTCGGACTGGTGTTCTGGGTCGTGAACAGATCCGCGAGCTCCTTCTGCAGGGCCTCCGTCCGGCCGTTGGCCTCGGCCGCCGCGAAGGCGTTCATGGTCGGCCCGTAGTACTCGCGGAACACCGCGAGCAGCTCCGTCGGTGCGGCTGGGTACTCGAACGTGTAGGTCTCCCGCGTGAAGCTGACCCGGTCGGCGGACACGCCGGCCTCGGCGAACCGATCGATCACGTTCTCCTCCACCCCCCAGGTCATCGGGCTGATGAAGCCTTCCGGCGGCGCAGGCGAGTATGCGCTGGAGATCTTGAGGATCTGCGCGACGAGCGTCGGGTCGCCCGGGATCCAGTTGCCCATGACGATCCGCCCGCCGGGACGTGTCACTCGGACCAGTTCACGTGCGACGTCGTGGGGGCGTGGGGCGAACATCGCTCCGAAGATGCTCACCACCAGGTCGAACGTGTCGTCAGCGAGCTCGTCCAGGTGCGATGCGTCGCCCTCCTGGAACCGGCAGTTGGCCAGACCTTCAGCTTCGGCCCGGTGGTTGCCTGCCTCGACCAGGTTGCTCGCGATGTCCACGCCCAGCACATCCGCACCGAGTCGGGCCTCGGGCAGTGCGGTGGTCCCGTCGCCACTGCCGAGGTCGAGCACCCGCATTCCCGGTGCGATCCCGAGACGGGCAACCAGGCTCTCTCCGCTCTTGCGCATGGATTCCGCGACGCGGGTGAAGTCGCCCTTCTCCCACAGTGCCTTGTTGGGGTTCGCTGTCGTCGTCATCACTGTCTCCTCACAGGGTCGATGCTCTGATATTCAATGGTCTTCTTGAATAAGACTCCTGCAGTCGGGTATTGTCAAGAACAATCTTGAATACATCGTCGGGGTGGAGGGAGATCGGCGGCATGGCGGATCATCGTGCGAAGGCTGCGCTGTACGACGCGCTGGCCGAGTCGGCCAAGGCACTGGCCAACGGTCGCCGCGCGGAGCTGGTCGATGTCCTCGCCCAAGGTGAGCGATCGGTGGAGGAACTGGCCGCGGAGATCGACCAGACCGTGGCGAACACCTCCCAGCACCTGCAGCGTCTGCTGCGCTCGGGCCTGGTCGTGTCCCGTCGAGAGGGGACCCGGATCTACTACTCGCTGTCCAGCCCGGTGGTCGGTGACCTGTGGCGGACCATGCGACGAGCCGCACAGGAGCATGTGTCCGGCCTCGAACGGCTGGCGGCCGACTACCTCGGCGATCGCGGCAAGCTCCGCACCATGACACGAGACGATCTCCGCGGCCGGTTGCGCGCCGGCGACGTGGTGGTGCTCGACGTACGACCCGAGGCCGAGTTCGCCGCGGGCCACATTCGCGGTGCCGTCTCGATCCCGATCACCGAGCTGAAGTCGCGCCTGGGCGACATCCCGGACGGCGCTGACGTGGTGGCCTATTGCCGGGGGCCGTACTGCGTCTACGCCGACGAGGCCGTCCGGCTGCTTGCGAAGAAGGGGTACGCCGCGGCCCGGCTCGAGGACGGGTTTCCCGAGTGGGCCGAGGCTCGCCTGCCGGTTGCCAGGCGTACGACGGGCTCCTGACACGCCCTGGCCGACAACGGCGGAGGCCGAGCTCAAGCCGAGGTTCCATTATTCTGTGGAATGTCGTAATGTTCGGATATGCGTGACCCCCACCCTGCAGGGCCCGCGAGGGCTGGCCTCGACGTGATCTCGCTGGTCGATGAGGGGCTCGGCAACTCGGCGTACCTGCTCGACCTCGGCGACGGCCGGGCGCTGGCGGTGGATGCCAGCCTGGATCTGCGAGCGTTGCGCGCGGCGGCCGCCCGGCGCGGGTTGCACGTCGCCTACGCAGCGGACACCCACCTGCACGCCGACTTCCTCAGCGGTGCGGTCCGGCTCGCGGCGCAGGACGGCGCGCGCGTCCTGGCTTCGAGGGCCGGGAACCGGGAGTTTCCTCACCACGGGATGGATGACGGCGACGAGGCCGATCTGGGCGGTCTGACGCTCCGGGCCCTGTCGACCCCGGGGCACACCCATGAGCACGTCGCGTTCCAGGTCGTCGACGGGTCGCGGGTGCTCGGCGTCTTCACCGGCGGGTCGCTCCTGGTCGGTTCCGCCGCCCGCACCGACCTGGTCGCCCCGGAGCGGACCGAAGAGCTCGCCCGCGCGCAGTATCAGTCGCTGCAGCGGTTGGCACAGCTCGATGACGAGGTCGCGGTGTGGCCGACCCACGGGGCCGGTTCGTTCTGCTCCGCTCCGCCCGGCGCGGAGCGCACCTCCACGATCGGCGCCGAACGCGCCACCAACGCCCTGCTTCGCGCCGAGACCGAGGACGCCTTCGTGACCCAGCTGCTGGAGTCGCTCGGCAGCTTCCCGCCGTACTTCCTCCGACTCGGGGAGATCAACCGCCGCGGACCGGCGCCCGTGTCCGGGGACATTATGGGATCGCTGTCGGCTGGCGATGTGGCCCGCCTTGCCACCGGGGGCGCGCAGCTGGTCGACGTGCGACCAGTACCCGACTTCGCCGAAGCCCACGTCCCGGGATCGGTGTCGATCCCGCTGCGTCCGGTGTTCGCGACCTGGCTGGGCTGGCTGGTCGAGGCCGACAGGCCGATCGTCATCGTGCGCAACACCGACCAGGACCCCGCGGAGATTCTCTGGCAGGCCCGCAAGGTCGGCTACGACCAGTTCGCCGGCGAGCTCGACGGCGGCCTCGCCTCATGGACCGAGGCGGCGATGCCGACCAGGTCGATCCGGCTCGTCTCGGCGGAGGGCCTCGAGGACGCCGCGGTGCTCGACGTCCGCCAGGACAGCGAGTTCGCCGAGGGGCATGTCCCGGGCGCCGCCCACGTCGAGCTCGGTGACCTCGCCACCGGCGCCGCTGCCGTGCCGTCGCGACCGACGGTCGTCATGTGCGGCCACGGCGAACGGGCGATGGGTGCCGCGAGCCTGCTCGCGCGCGCCGGCCACCGCGAGGTCGCGGTCCTCGACGGCGGGCCCGATGACTGGGCTGAGGCAACCGGGCGGACGTTGGAGCGCGGCGCATGAGCCGCGCCGGACCGGTGACGTTGGGACTCCGGGCGAACGCCGCCCAATTCACGCTCCTGGTCGCCATCAACGCCCTGGTCGGCGGCATGGTCGGGCAGCAACAGACCGTGCTGCCGCTGCTCGCCGAGGACGAGTTCGGTCTGACCGGTTACACCTTCATCTTCACCTACGTGGTCGCGTTCGGCATCAGCAAGGCAGCCGCCAACTACTTTGCCGGCACCTGGTCGGATCGCTACGGCCGCAAGCCGGTGTTGATCGTCGGCTGGCTGTTCGCGGTTCCGGTGCCGTTGATGCTGATCTGGGCGCCCAGCTGGGGCTGGGTGGTGGCGGCGAACGTGCTGCTCGGGATCAACCAGGGCCTGACCTGGTCAACGACCGTGATCATGAAGATCGACCTCGTCGGCCCGGCGCAACGGGGGCTGGCGATGGGACTCAACGAGGCCGCCGGGTACGGCGCTGTCGCGCTCACCTCGCTTGCCGCGGGCTACCTCGCCGCCGAACACGGCCTGCGCCCCGCGCCGTTCCTGCTCGGCCTTTCCTACGCCGCCCTGGCCCTCGGCCTCTCGACGCTTGCTGTGCGGGAGACCCGCGGCCACGCGCAAGCCGAGGCAGCCAATCACGTTGCCCGCCCGGACGGTCGGCACGACCACCTGCACGGCGAGCTCAGCAACCGCGAGGTGTTCGCCCAGGCGAGCTGGCGCGAGCCCGCCCTCTCTTCGGCGAGCCAGGCCGGCTTGGTCAACAACCTCAACTTCGGGCTCTCCTGGGGACTGTTCCCGCTCCTCTTCGCAGGCTCGGGAATGTCCGTCGGGCGGATCGGGGCCCTGTTCGCGCTCTATCCCGCCGTGTGGGGCGTCGGACAGCTGTTCACCGGGGCCTTGTCGGACCGGTGGGGCCGCAAGCACCTCATCACCGCCGGGATGCTCACCCAGGCGAGCGCACTGGCCGTGATCGCTGCTGCGGACACCTTCGCACCCTGGGCGGCGGGCACGATCCTGCTTGGTGCCGGCACCTCGATGGTCTATCCGACCCTGCTCGCCGCCATCGGCGACGTCGCCCACCCGGCGTGGCGAGGCCGCGCCGTCGGAATCTACCGAGTCTGGCGAGACCTCGGGTACGCCGTAGGCGCACTGATGGGCGGTGTCGTCGCGGACCTGTGGAGCCTGCGGGCCGCGGTCTGGGTGGCGGCGGCGATCACCCTCGCCTCCGCGCTGGTCGTCGCCGTCAGGATGTACGAGACCCACCAACCCGCAGAAGCCGTGGGAATACGAGGAGGCCCGTGATGGGTGGACGTGTCGCCAAGGACGCGCTGTTCGCGGAGTTCGCCGCCGTCGGGAAGGCGCTCGGCAACCCCAAGCGGCTCGAGCTGCTCGACCTGCTCGCCCAAGGACCCCGGAGCGTCGACGAGCTCGCCTCGGCGGCCGAGCTCGGGGTGAGCACCTGCTCGGCGCACTTGCAGACGCTCCGCGAAGCGGGCCTGGTCGAGACCCGACGCGAGGGACGCCGGATCTACTACTCCCTCGCCGGCAACGACGTCGCCGGCCTCTGGGACCACCTCCGCCGAGTCGCGCAGCAACACCGCCCGCACACCGAGCTCGCGCGACGCACCTACCTCGGCCCCGAGGACACCGCCGCCGTCGACACCACCGAGCTCCTCCGCCGCCTCGAGGCCGGCGACACCGTGCTCCTCGACGTCCGACCCGAACCCGAGTACAACGGCGGCCACCTGCCCGGCGCCATCCACATCCCCCTCGAGCAGCTCCACGACCGGCTCGCAGAGCTCCCGCACGACAAAGAGATCGTCGCCTACTGCCGCGGCCGCTACTGCGTCCTCGCCCACGACGCCGTCCGTCTCCTGAACGTCAACGGACTCACCGCCAGGCGAGCGGTCGACGGCGTCCTCGAGTGGCGGGTCGCCGGCATCCCCGTCGTCCAGCCCGGCGCCGCCTGACATGGCTACCGAGACCGCACCAGCGCACCCCTGGCGCGCGACCACCTCTACCAGCGGCTCACCGAGCGGCTCCCCGACCGAGTCAGCCTCAACGGCCACTCAGAGCATCGGCTGCCCGGGACTCTCAACGTCTCCATCAGCGACAGCCTCGACGTACCGCTGCAGGTAGAGCGGCCAGCCGCCCTGCTCGGCCACGCCTTCGCGCACGGACTCCCAGCCCTCGCCGTGGCGCTCGAGGTGACGGTGCTCCAGCTCGACGCGTGTCCGGTCCGGTGCTTCAGGGATGAAGGTGACCTCGACCTCGCTGGCGTGGGAAGGGTCGGTCTCCAGCTGCCAGGTCGGCGAGATGTCCCAGCTGATCACGAAACGCCGCGGTGGATCGAAGGCCAGCACCCGCGCCCAGCGGCACACCGAGCCGTTCTCGCCGCGGTCGTAGACATGGCCCCCGACCTGCGTCTCGAACACGGTCTCCACGATCGCCTCGGGAGCGAGCAGGTTGTGCTCGCGCGGCTTGATCTGGTCGAACTGCTCGGTGAACACCCGGAAAGCGCGCTCGGCGGACGCCCCTACTGTGACGTCGAATCGCACGGTCTCGCCCTGCGTCGTGGTGGTCATGGTCCTACTCCGTTCCTCGTGGCTCGGCCTCGGCGAGCCTCTTGAAGTTGGTCAGCGCCGCGCTCCAGAACGACTCGAGCTCAGCCCGCATCACGCGCAGGCCGTCGGGATCCACGGCATAGATGCGGCGAGTGCCCTCGGGCCGAACCCGCACCAGGTCGGCGTCCTTCAGCACCTTTAGGTGTTGCGACACCGCAGGCCGGCTGACGGGCAGCTCGCTCGCCAGGTCCGTGACCGAACGGGGGCGCACCGCCAGCCGAGAGAAGATCTCTCGCCTGGTCGGGTCAGCCAACGCCGCCCATGCATCAACTGCGTAAGTGGTCACGAACGGTAAGTTAGTACTTACCAAGCGGCGAGACAAGGCTAGGGTTTCGAGGAGGCCGCCGAGGCCATGTCGGTCTCGGTCAGGACGGTCCGGCGCAGGATCGCAGCCGGCAGCCAGCACCTGCTGCGGCTGACGACCGGCACAACCCGCTGGGCTCGTTGCACGGTTATGCACGAGAGGCCGCCTCCCTTGTGGGAAACGGCCTCCGACCTGCATGTTCTCTGGTGGGCGATACTGGGTTCGAACCAGTGACCTCTTCGGTGTGAACGAAGCGCGCTACCACTGCGCCAATCGCCCGGATCGTGATGCGACGCACGACTTTAACGCATCCCGATCCGCGATCCGGAATCAGGGGTTGTCCCCCACCGTCAGCCCAGGTGGTGCACCTCCTGACGGCCGTAGACCGGGGTGTCGAGGCCGGCCTGCCGGGCCTTCAGCTGGAGCGCCAGGTAGAGCGAGTAGTGCCGGGACTGGTGCAGGTTGCCGCCGTGGAACCAGAGGTTCGGCTGCTGGGTCGGCTTCCACATGTTGCGCTGCTCGCCCTCCCACGGACCGGGATCCCTGGTGGTGTCGGAACCGAGGCCCCAGCACTTGCCGACCTTGTCGGCGACCTCCTGGCTGATCAGGTCGGCAGCCCACCCGTTCATCGAGCCGTAGCCGGTGGCGTAGACGACCAGGTCCGCCTCGAGCACGGTGCCGTCCTCCAGGACGACGGCCGTCTCGGTGAGGTGGTCGACCTGCCCGTGGGCGAGTCTCACCTGGCCGTCGGCGACGAGCTCGGCGGCGCCGACGTCGATGTAGTAGCCGGACCCGCGGCGGAGGTACTTCATGAAGAGGCCCGAGCCGTCCTCGCCCCAGTCGAGCTCGAACCCGGCCTTGGTGAGCCGGTCGTAGAACTCGGCGTCGCGCTCCTTCATCTGCTCGTAGAGCGGGATCTGGAACGTGTGCAGGATCCGGTACGGCACCGACGCGAAGATCAGGTCCGCCTTCTCGGTCGTGACGCCGGCCGCCAAGGCCCGTTCGGAGTAGAGATCGCCGAGCCCGATGTCCATGAGGGTGTCGCTCTTGACGATGTGGGTCGAGGACCGCTGGACCATCGTCACGTCGGCCCCGTGCTCCCACAGCGCCCCGCAGATGTCGAAGGCCGAGTTGTTGCTCCCGATCACCACGACCTTCTTCCCGGCGTACGCGTCGGGCCCCGGGTGCTGCGAGGAGTGCTGCTGCTCGCCGCGGAACACATCCTGGCCGAGGAGGTTCGGGACGTTCGGCTTGCCGGACATCCCTGTGGCGAGCACGAGCTGGGTGGGCCGCAGCGTCATCGGCTGGCCGTCGCGCTCGAGCTCGACCGTCCACGTGGAGGTCGCGTCGTCGTACGACGCGCTCTTGACGACGGTGTCGGACCAGTACGGGACCTCCATCACCTTGACGTAGGACTCCAGCCAGTCGCCGATCTTGTCCTTGGGCGCGAAGACCGGCCAGTTCTCGGGGAACTTGAGGTAGGGCAGGTGGTCGTACCAGACCGGGTCGTGCAGGCAGAGCGACTTGTAGCGGTTGCGCCACTGGTCGCCGGGGCGCGGGTGCTTGTCGACGACAAGCGCCGGTACGCCGAGCTGGCGCAGCCGGGCCCCGAGGGCGATGCCGCCCTGGCCCCCTCCGATGACCAGCGCGTAGGGCTGGATGTCGACGCCGAGCGCCGCCTCCTCCGCCTGGCGCTTCTCGAGCCAGGTGACCCGCTCCCGGGTGGCGCCGTGCTCCGCGCCCATCGGACGGCGGTCCCGCTGCGGCTCCTCGTGCCCCTTGAGCTCGTAGAGCGACGTCAGGAACGTCCATGCCTTCGGCCCGCCCTCGTCGACGATCCGGACGAGCCCCCGGCCCCGTCCTACCGCGGTCTCGAACTCGAACCACGCGGTCGTCACCCCGTCGGCGGTCTCGGCGCGCTCGGTGAGCCGGAAGCTGCTCGGGTCGGTGCCCTCGAGGGTCGCCGCGAGCAGGTCGGCGACCCCGGCGGGGTTCTCGACGGTGGTGATGTTCCAGGAGAAGGCGATCAGGTCGCGCCAGAAGCTGGTGGCGGCGAACAGGCCGGCCGCGCGGTCGATGTCGCGGGCGACGAGCGCGTCCTCGAACGCGGCGAACCAGGCGGTGGCCGGGTCTGTGGCCGGTTGTTCGGCGGGGTCTGTGGTCAGGTCTTGGGTCGGGGCGGTGGGTGGTGCGGCGGCGGGCCGCTCGTCGAGCTGGGTCATGTCCCCAGGAGACGTTCTGTGCCCGTCGACGCGGAAGGGTTGCACGTTGTTGCGTGTGGCCCCGGTCACAACGACGCACCTATGGTTGCTGCATGGCCGCTTCGCCGGATCTCGCGCATCTGGCCCGCAGCCTCGTGCGGATCCACGACGCCGTGCTGTCAGGTACGACGCCGCCGCAGAGCCCGCGGGCGGTGGTCGCGCGCTCGTGGCACCGGACCCTCGGCTTCGGCATCGATCCGGACGGTCGCAACGGACGCGCCCCGCTCCCCCCGTCGGAGGTCGAGACCCGCCGCCGGGAGTCCCGGCTCTCGCTGGTAATCGACGAGATCCGGGAGCTGCTGCTCACGGCGGCGGACGCGTCGTCGTACCTCGTGGTGGTGACGGACGCCGACGGCATCGTGCTGTGGCGCAGCGGCTCGCCGCGGGTACGCCGCCAGGCGGACGTGCTCGGGTTCGCCGAGGGCGCGGTGTGGACCGAGGAGGCGGTCGGCACGAACGCCATCGGCACGGCGCTCGCGGAGTCCGCACCGGTGCAGCTGTTCTCGGCCGAGCACTTCGAGAACGCGCAGGTGCCCTGGTACTGCTCCGCCTCCCCCATCCACGACCCCATCGACGGATCGCTCCTCGGCATCGTCGACGTGAGCGGGCCGGCGCTGACGCTGCACCCGGCGATCCAGGCGCTGGTGACCGCGTCCGTGCGGTTGGCCGAGGCGCGGCTGTGGCGGCATCACGAGGAGCGCCTGGACCAGCTGCGGCGTACGGCGGAGCCCCTCCTCGCCGGGTCGAACGGACCGCTCCTCGTGGTCGACGACCACGGCTGGGTGGCCGCCCACCAGGGCGTCGCGGTGCGCGACCGGGTCGAGGCGCCGCAGGCCGACCGCGCGGTCGCGGTGCCCGGCCTTGGCCTGTGCCTCCCGGAGCGGCTCCGCGGCGGCTGGCTCATTCGGCCCAGCGCCGGCGCGGGCACCCTGACCGCCCTGCTGGACCTACGCGGGCCGCAGGCGATGCTCGAGGTCTCCGGCGGCGACACCCCGTGGCGGGTCGCCCTCAGCCCCCGCCATGCCGAGGTACTGGCTGCGCTGGCGGAGGTGGGTCCGGGCGGTGCGTCGGCCGGCTGGCTCAGCCGCCGCCTGTACGGCGACGCCGCCCGGCAGGTCACCGTCCGCGCCGAGATCTCCCGGATGCGCCGCAGCCTCGGCGCCCTGGTCGCCACGAACCCCTACCGTCTCGCCGACGGCGTCACCCTCACCGTCGCCGCCCGCTGACGCGCGTCAGCGCCCGAGCAGCTCCGGCTCCCGCCGCCGCCACATCGCCAGCGCCTCGCGGGTGACCGGCCCGACCGCCAGCTCGCGGTCGTCCCACCGGGTCACGCCCTGCACGTCGCGGGTGGTGGAGACCAGGAAGATCTCGTCGGCCCCCGCCGCCACCTCGATCGGCTCGTCGACCTCGACGCCGCCGTACCACTCCAGCACCAGCCGCCGGGTCACACCGGCGAGGCAGCCGCTGGCGAGCGTCGGGGTCCGCAGCTCTCCGTCGACGACGTAGAAGACGTTGGAGCCGGTGCCCTCGCAGAGGTGGCCCTTGAGGTTCGCGAAGACGGCCTCGGTCGCGCCCTTCTCCTGGGCAGCGGCGAGCGCGACGACGTTCTCGGCGTACGACGTGGTCTTCATGCCGGCCAGCGCGGCGCGCTCGTTGCGCGGCCACGGCACCGTGACCACCGTGGTGGTCTCGGGGTTGGCGGCCATCGGCGAAGCCGCGACGATCACGGTCGGGCTGCCGCTCCCCCGCCCGGAACCCATCGGCGCGGGCCCCGCGGTCACCGTGATTCGCAGCCGGCCGAGCGGCAGCTGGTCGCCGTCGAGCACGGCGGCCACGCCGCGTCGTACGGCGTCGATGTCGAGGCCCTCGAGCCCGAGCCCGGCCGCCGACGTCTCCAGCCGGTCCAGGTGCAGGCCGAGCGCGAACGGCTGGCCGTCGACGACCTTGACCGCCTCGAACACCGCATCGCCGACGGTCAGACCGTGATCGGTGACCGGTACGGCGGGGGCGTCGGGGTCCGCGAGCAGCCCTCCGTTGATCCACACACGCATGCGCTCACCCTACGGACGCCGCGACACGACCGAGATCCGACCCGATTTTGGCGCGTCCAGAGCGATCGGCTACTGTTCTGACGCGCACCAGCCGCACCGGAGAAATGCCGGTTCGGCGGGAGTTGCAGGCGGACGTAGCTCAGTTGGTAGAGCGCAACCTTGCCAAGGTTGAGGTCGCGAGTTCGAGCCTCGTCGTCCGCTCGGAGAGGTCAGACCCAGGCCTCCATTGGTGGGTTGGCCGAGAGGCGAGGCAACGGACTGCAAATCCGTGTACACGGGTTCAAATCCCGTACCCACCTCCATAACTCCAGACACGGGCGATTGGCGCAGCGGTAGCGCGCTTCCTTGACACGGAAGAGGTCACTGGTTCAAACCCAGTATCGCCCAC